>JAEEGL014056776.1_pt1 | contig 95542 bp, 86 predicted proteins | sample 9134231 | NCBI WGS metagenome assembly JAEEGL01 (sample SAMN16246548, study PRJNA631951) | gut metagenome | biome: gut microbiome; feature: rumen; material: fiber-attached | host: Bos | place: Iran: Karaj | collected 2018-10 | reverse complement strand
GTTGCGCTTGTAGAAGCCGTTCTCTACCGGGAAGGCCCAGTCCTTGCGCTCAGCCGTGGACGTAGGCTGGAAGGTCCAGACCTCGGAGCCGCTGACGGAGATGCGGGAGGTTTCGAAGGCGTCGGCCTTCACGGGGGCAGAGCCCTCATTGACGAAGTCCACGTAACGGAGGATCATGCCCGGGAAATCGGGCTGGTACTCGGTGGTGACGATGATGCTCACGTCGGCGACCGTCTTGCCGTTGAAGATGAGGCGGTCGGGCTGGGTGCGTGTGCAGGACGCGGCAACGAGGAGCACTGCGGCTATTGCGAGGGTGCGTTTCATTTGCTAGAGTTTGATTTCGTATCCGAAACGCTCGCGGCAGACCTTGCGGACGGCGTCGAGCGAAGTGAATGCGCCGGTGCCGCCGGCTGCGGTGGTATTGACGGCTCCGGTGAGGTTGCCGGTACGCTGGCATTCCTCGAGCGGGAGGCCCTTGACGAAGGCGCTGACGAATCCGGCGTTGCAGCTGTCGCCTGCGCCGATGGCGTCCACTACGTCTTTGTTGAGAAACGCGGGAAGCACGGTGCGGGTGCCGTCCTTCAGGATGAGGATGGATCCGCGGGAGCCGCACTTGACGAGCATGGCGCAGCCGAGCCAGGGCTGGACGGCGGCGATGGCGCTCTCAAGGTCTGATGTGCCGGTGAGGGCCTGGAGCTCCTTCTCGTTGGGCATGAAGACCGTCACCTTGGGAAGGACGGACTTGTAGTCGAGGGCCCATTTCTCAAGCGGGTCCCACTGGGTGTCGAGTGAAACGGTGACGCCCCTGGCGGCGGCGAGGTCGAGTATCCTGTGGATGTCCCGCAACAGGCCGGACTGCATGAAGAGGGAGCTGAGATGTATGTGGGAGGCGTTGTCGAAGACGGTGAGGTCTATGTCGTCGAAGCCCATCACGTCCATGGAACCCTGGTAAGTGAGGTTGGCGCGGTCTTCGCCGTAGTTCATGCAGATGGTGGCTCCGGTGGGGGTGCTGCCCTCCACGAGGTAGCGGGTATCGACTCCGCGGGCCTCGAGGGACGTGCGCACGAGGGAACCGAAGGAGTCGCGCCCTATCATGCCCACGAAGCAGACCCTGCTGCCGAGGGATGCGGCGTTGGCCGCGAAGATTGCGGTGGAACTGCCGAGGGTGACGGTCATCTCCCTGGCGAATTTTTCTTTGCCGATTTCGGGCTCGGACTCGATTCCGTTGAGGATGATGTCAACGTTGAGTTCTCCAATCGCTGCGATGTCGTAGAGTTTCATTGGCTTTAGTTGTTTAGCATTTGCGGACGGAACGGAATCCCCGCAGATGCAAATATAATATTTTAGTCGTGTACGCGATGTAGGCATTTCGTTTTTGAAAGAAAAAATCATTTCGTTTTGTTTCGTATTATTTTTTTGTTATATTTGCGGAACTAACAAACCACATATGACAGTATACGATACCGCCCAGGGCCGCCGTTCCGCCATCCTCCAGAGGCTTCGCGAGGATTCATCCGTAACGGTCACACAGCTAAGCGAACAGTTCGGTGTTTCGGAAGTAACCATCCGTAAGGATCTGCGCATACTCAAGGAGCGCAGGCTGCTCATCCGCGTCCACGGAGGGGCCATAATGGGGCCTTCCTCTTCGGAGGGTGAACAGGATGAGCGGAACATCAATTACAAGCGCCTCGTCAACTCCAGGGAGAAGGAAGCCATCGGCCGTGCCGCAGCCGCCCACATCAAGGACGGCGACACCATAATGGTCGATTCCGGCACCACCGCCCTGGAGGTCGTAAAGAACCTCGGCGCATTCAATGACCTCACCATCATCACCAACTCGGTCAACGCCATGATGGAGGCCATTAAGTACAAGAGATTCAAGGTGTTGCTCATGGGAGGCAACGTCCGCGAGCCCAGCATGTCCACCGTCGGTTCGCTTGCGGAATCCAACCTCAAGCTCTTCTACTGCGACAAGCTTTTCCTCGGCGTCGACAGTTTCAGCGTGGACTCCGGACTCTCCACCCCCAGCGTCGAAGAAGCAAGCACCAACCAGGTGATGATTTCCCGCGCCAGGGAGGTCATCGCGGTGTTCGATTCGTCCAAGGTCAACAAGAGGGCTCTGGCGTTCATCACCATGCCCGACAAGATAGACACCATCATCACCGACAAGAATCTTCCACCCGCAATCCGCAACCAGCTGAAGGCGATGAAAATCAATGTCGAAACCGTCAACATCTGACAACTGAAACGCCCCAAAACCCTTTTCCCCTCCAAGGTGTTTCAAATCGAAACGTTTTAACTATTTTTGCAACGTTATTTATCAAACCACAGATATGGCCCTAAATTACCACACCTACAAGGAAATCCGCCAGCAACCCAGGGTCTGGAAGGAAGCCTACAAAATCGTCCTCTCCCGCAAAGACGAAATCAAAGCATTCGTAGACAAATATTTAGGAGCAGGATACCAGGTCATCCTCGCGGGTGCCGGCACCTCCGCATATATAGGCGACGCCCTCGAGCCCGCCCTGCACAAGACCCGTTTCAAGGGGGCCCGGTCCCTGGCTACCACAGACATAATCACCTATCCCGACTTCTACTTCGACAGTTCCAGCAAGGTGCTTATGATTTCCTTCGCCCGTTCCGGCAACAGCCCCGAGAGCGTAGGTGCGGTCAAGACCGTAGAGAAGTACGCCGGCAAGGTCGCGCATATCTTCATTACCTGCAACGACAAGGGCGAGCTCGCCCTGATGAAGGGAGACAACATCCTCACCGTCCTCCTTCCTCCGGAAACCAACGACCTCTCTCTCGCCATGACCAGCAGCTACTCCACCATGTACCTGGTCTGCTCGATGATTGCCAATATCGATGATATAGAAAACCAGAAAGAATCCATCGACATCCTCGCCGACTGCGTCCAGAAAGCTATGGACCGCTACGAGGGCGACATCCGCAAGATGGCGTCGATGGACTTCAGCCGCGCCGTGTTCCTCGGCTCCGGCACCCTGTGCGGCGTAGCCGAAGAGTCCCGGCTCAAGCTCCAGGAGCTCACTGACGGCCAGATCATGTGCGCATTCGACACATTCCTCGGCTTCCGCCACGGCCCCAAGGCCCTCGTCAACTCGAGCGCCCTTCTCATCTACCTGCTGTCCCCGGTCGGCTCCGTACAGCGCTATGAGCTCGACCTCGTCCGTCAGATCAAGGGCGGCTGTGGAGCCAAAGGCTACATTATGGTCTGCCGCAAGGCGCCGGAGGAGCTGGACGGCTCCTACTGGAACCTCTGCATCGAAACCGGCCTTCCTGACGGTTTCCCCGGTTACTACGGCGGTGTGGCGTATGTATTTGTCGCCCAGCTGCTCGGCATGTTCAAGTCCATAGCATTCGGGCTCAACCCCGACTCCCCTTCGGTATCCGGCAACATCTCCCGCGTCGTTGAAGGCGTTAAACTGTATATTTAATATGAGAAAAACCGAACAACTGCTTCACCGCATCGACGAACTCCAGAAGGAGACCGGCATTCCCCGCACCATCTTCGCGGCTTGCCCCAACTCCCCCACCGTCATCCGTGCATCCATCCGCGCCGCCAAGCGCAACAACGCCCCCATCTACTTCGCAGCCACCCTCAACCAGATCGACTGCGACGGCGGATACACCGGAATGACGCAGGAGGCATTTACCCGCACCGTCCGTTTCGAGGTCGAAAGATACAACTTCACCGGCCCCGTCATCATCGCCATAGACCACGGCGGCCCCTGGCTCAAGGACAGGCAGCGCACGGAGAAATGGTCGGTCAAGGACGCCATGGACGGCGTCAAGAAGTCGTTCGAGGCCGCAGTCCTCGCAGGATACGACCTCATCCACGTCGATCCGACGGTTGACATAAACGTCCCCAAGGGACAGATAATCGATATCCACCTGGTTGCGGCACGCACGGTGGAACTCATCTCCCACGTGGAAAAATTCCGCAGGGAGCACGGACTTCCCGAAATTTCCTACGAAGTAGGCACCGAGGAAGTCCACGGAGGTCTGGCAGACGAAGCAACATTCGATACTTTCATTGATGATTTGCGAAAAGGGTTAATTGGTGCAGGGCTTTCCGGCGTCTGGCCGTGCTTCATAGTCGGCAAAGTTGGTACCGACCTGGACACCACCGTCTTCGACGGCTCGGTGGCCAGAAAGCTTACGGCGAAAGTCCGTCCTCTGGGAAGCTACATCAAAGGTCATTACACCGATGATGTAGCCAACCCCGAGGAGTACCCCCTCTGCGGTATGGGAGCCGCCAACGTCGGCCCCGAATTCACCATGAGCGAATACCGCGCCCTCTGCGAACTCGAGCAGCTTGAGAAGAAGCTTGAGGCCGAAGGCAAGGTCGCCGTGCTCTCCAACATGCGCGACACCCTCCTCGCCGAGGTCCACGATTCCCACCGCTGGGAGAAGTGGCTCCACGAGGACGAACTGGGCAAAGACCTCTGCGAACTCACCCCCGAGCGCCAGGACTGGATAGTCGCCACCTGCTGCCGCTACATCTGGCAGCAGCCCCGCACCCTCGCCGCCCGCGGCTTCCTGTACGACAACCTGGGCCGCCTGGGCATCGACGCTGAAGATATCGTCCTCGGCCGCATCGAACGCGACATGGACAAGTACTTCCGCGCATTCAACCTCATAGGGCTCAACGATTTACTATAACAACCAACAATCATAACCAATAAACCAGATGAAACTAACACCCAACCGCATCCTGACCGTGCTGGCCTGCCTGGCACTCTCAGTATCGTCCTTCGCCCAGACGCACTCCGTCTCCGGAAAGGTGCTTGACGCAGCTACCGGCGAGCCCGTCATCGGCGCAGGCGTGCTCATCTCCACCGGAGGCGGCACCGTCACCGACTACGACGGCAACTACGTCCTCCAGGCGGCCGATGACGCCACCCTCACCTTCTCCAGCCTCGGCTACGTCTCCCACTCGGAGAAAGTCGGAGGCCGCAACCGCATCGACATCTCCCTCCACCCTGACACCCAGCAGCTTGAAGAGGTCGTCGTCCTGGGTTACACCACCCAGAAGAAGGCCGAGCTTTCCAGCGCCGTGGTTTCCGTGTCCGGCGACAAGCTCACCGACATCACCACTCCCGACGTAGGCAATATGCTCCAGGGCAAGGTCGCCGGCGTCATGGTCATGAACTCCTCCGGCCAGCCCGGTGCAGGTGCCGACATCCGCATCCGCGGTACAGGTTCCATCACCGCAGGCGCAGGCCCCCTGTACGTCGTTGACGGCGTGGCAGGCGGAAGCTTCAACCCCAACGACATCGAGACCCTCACCGTCCTGAAGGACGCCTCCGCAACCGCACTCTACGGTGCAGCTGCATCCGGCGGCGTCATCGTCATCACCACCAAGGGCGCGAAATCCGACAAGGCCAACGTGGACTTCAAGGCCAGCGCCGGTATCAAGAGGGCCCTCCACGGACGTTTCAAACCTATGGATTCCTACGAGATGTTCGACTTCTGCAAGCAGCTCTACACCTCCAAGATCCAGCTCAGGTCCAACGCCCCCGCAGAGGAAGACCTCGGCAAGATGAATTTCAACTGGATCGACCACACCTTCAAGACCGGCGTCGTCCAGAACTACTACGCATCCGTTTCCGGAAAGGCCGGCAAAGTCGGCTACTACGCCAGCCTCGACCACTACAACGAGCAGGGCTCCCTCATCAACTCCGGATACATCCGCACCGCGGGCCGCATCAACCTGACCGCCCCCATCACCGACCGCCTCACGATGAACGTCCGCGTCAACTACAGCAAGGACCAGACGAACTCCGCCCGCTGGCGCACGCGTGAAAAGACTTATACGATGATGCCTTTCGACGTTCCTTTCGTCATGGACGAGGAGGGCAACTACACCGACGAACCCATCCGCATCACCAACGGCAAGCGCCCCGACAACGGCAAGACCTGGTATTCCAAGGAGCAGTTCAACATCTACTACAACGAGCTCTTCAACTACGCCCGCAGCCACGGTGAAAGCCTCACCGGAGACCTCCAGCTCATCTGGAACGTAACCGACTGGCTCACCATCACATCCACCAACCGCTACGACAGCTCCAACTCCTTCAGCGAGGAGTACTTCGATCCCCGCACCACCGAGGTCGCCGACAGCAAGGGCGAACTCGACCAGTCCGACTGGGAAGGCAACGGCTGGGGCACCACCAACCTCGCCAAGTTCCACAAGACCTTCGGCGAGCACGACGTCAACGCCATCGTAGGATGGGAGTACGGCGAGGGCTACTACCGCGGGATGAGCGCCTCCGGCGACCAGTTCCCTGCAGGTATGCGTTCCCTGAGCACCAGCATCATGAAGTCCATCGGCGGCAACGACTACCAGTCCCGCTCCTGGGCTCTCCTCAGCCAGGCCCAGTATTCCTACCTCGGCAAGTACATCGTCACCGCTTCCCTGCGTTACGACGAGAGCTACAAGTTCGGTCCCCTCAACCGCGGAGGTTTCTTCCCCGGCGTTTCCGCAGCATGGGTCATCTCCAACGAAGACTTCATGAAGAATGCACCGGCCATCTCCTTCCTCAAGCTCCGCGCAGGTTACGGCAAGACCGGTAACGACAACATCCCCGCATTCTCCTATCAGGACACCTTCTCTCTTACCGCACAGTATAACGGTATCATCGCAGCGTTCCTCGAGCGCCAGGCCAACTTCAGCCTCGGATGGGAGGAAGCATACATGGCAAGCCTCGGTGTCGACGCCACCCTCGCCGACAACTGGAACATCACCCTCGACGCTTACCATACCATCAACTCCCGCCTGCTCCTTGAAAGGCCCATGCCGCCTTCCTCCGGTTTCTTCGGTGTGATGGACAACGTCGGCAAGGTCCGCAACATGGGTGTCGAACTTGCAGTCGACGGCGCCATCATCAAGAGCCGCGACTTCAGGTGGGACATCGGATTCAACGTCGGCGCCAACAAGAACACCGTCCTCGAACTTCCTGACGGCAAGGATATGCCCCTCAGCGCCGGAGACGTCACGCAGATGGTCCAGATCGGCAGGGATATCTATTCCTGGTACATGCCCAAGTGGGCCGGTGTCGATTACGAAACCGGCAAGCCCCTCTGGGAGCATCTCAACTTCGACGAAAACGGCAATGTAGTAGGCAAGCCGGAATACACCAGCAACTACAGCGACGCCACCTACCAGATCGTAGGCAGCGCATCTCCCTGGCTCACCGGCGGTATCAATACCGGCATCAGCTGGAAGGGCCTCACCCTCAGCGCAACCGGAAGCTTCATCCTCGGCAACAAGATCTACAACCGCACCCGCTGGGGCATCATGGACACCGACGGCGCCCAGCAGCAGTTCAACCAGCAGTCCCTCAACAACGGACTCGGCTGGATCCGCTGGAAGGAAGGCGACCCTGACGGCACCAACATCAAGGCAACCCACCCCCAGGCAATCAAGGGCGGTAACAGCGGTGCACACAACTACTCTTCCCGTTACCTCGAGGACGGCAGCTTCTTCCGCCTGAGGAACGTCACCCTCTCCTACGACCTTCCCAAGAACCTGATTGACAAGATCAAGATGGGCGGCATCCGCGTTTACGTTTCTGCGGATAACCTCTGGACCTACACCCGCTTCTCCGGCATGGACCCGGAAGTCAACCTGGTAATGGACACCTACAGCCTCCCCGGTATGTACTCTGACAATTATCCCGTCCCTATGTCTATCGTAGGCGGTATCGAACTCAAATTCTAAAAGGAGACTACTGTTATGAAAAAGATATTTGCATTCGGAATCGCTCTCCTTACCCTGGCGGCCTGCAACATGGACTTCGTCCCTTCGGACTCCATGACTTCATCCGCACTCAAGGAGAACCCCCAATCTGCAGTCTATACCACCGACGGCATCTACTCCCTGTTCAAGGACAACCTGCCCTACAAGGGCCAGAGCTCCGGAGAAGCCGGCAACGTATATCTGCGCCACTACTTCCAGCTGGCCGAATCCCGCGGCGACAACGTCACGATTTCCGGTTACTCGGAAGACCCCTTCACTTCCCCTTACCGCTATGAGGACGTAACTTACGGAAAGAACAAGACCTACACCTGGTGGATGGGCTACAAGATCATCTATGCGGCCAACGCCAACATCGACGGTCTCGATCCGGAAACCAGCGACAACCCCAGGCAGACCTACCAGCTGCTCGGCGAGAACTACTTCTTCCGCGCACTGGCACACCTCAATATGGTTACGCTCTTTGCTATGCCTTACGTCTGCGGCCGCGACAACCCCGGCGTCCCTCTCCGTATAGGCATGGACTACACCAAGACCGAGCGTGCCACTGTCGGTGAAGTGTACGACGCCATCGTCGAGGACCTCAAGAAGGCCGTCGAGTGCATGGACAAGGGCACTCCCCGCGGCGACGCCTCCTACGTATCCGCCAATGCCGCAAGGGCCCTCCTTGCACGTACATACCTCTTCATGGGCGACGACCACCTGGAGGATTGCGTACAGGTGAGCGACGAACTCATCGCCAAGGCACCCGCCTCCGTCAAGGGCGTTTACAACCTCTCCACCCTGAGGTCCTATCCCACCGCCACCTGGTCTTCCCCCGAAACCATCTGGTGCATCCACATGATCTATCCCGAAGACCACGCAGCCCCCAACGAGTGCATCGGAACGATGTACATCTGCGGAGCATACGGCACCGACGGATGGGGCGAATGGTACTGGAGCGACGAGCTCATCGAGCTCTTCAACCGCTACAAGGACGCCAGCGGCAACTGCCTCGACAACCGTTTCAACGCATACTTCCTCTACAAGATCCTCGACCACGACAACTTCAAGATCGCAGACGCTTACACTGCCAAGACCATCGTGCTCGACAACGGCAAGCAGACCGTCTGCTTCCCTGTAAAGGATAACGCCGGCGACTTCTGCACCACCTCCCACGTTGCAGGCCTTACCCCCAACGCCGCAGGCGATTACGAATTCACCTTCGAAGGCAAGAAATACACCGCCAAGAAGACCGACGTAAACGGCTACACCCGCTACTTCATCGACGCCAACTTCACCGGCGACGCCACCTTCTTCGGCGGCAAGACTCCCGCCTACATCCGCCCCGACTGCGACGAGAGCAAGAACGGCTGGGATTTCCGCGGCAACCTGTATCTCCCCTACTGGACCACAAAGTTCAGCGGACAGGACGGCCAGATGACCATGACCTCCCCCGTCATGCTCCGCTGGGGTGAAGTGTTCCTCAACCGTGCCGAGGCCCACGCGAGGCTCGGCCACGAGAAGGAGACCTTCGACGACGTCAACCTCATCCGCAGGCGTGCCGGCCTCCCCGAGGACGCCATGTTCACCTCCTCCAATTATAAGACCCGCGGATATCAGGATCTCGTCGACGTAGTTCTCGACGAGCGCCGCATGGAGCTCTGCTTCGAGGCCGACCGCATGTTCGCCGTCTTCCGCAACAAGAAGTCCCTCGACCGCCGTTATGTCGGTTACCATCCTTTCGAGGTAATCAAATACGACGACCCCCGCATCGCACTTCTCATCCCCGACGACGAAGTCCTCTCAGTTGAAGGCTACAAAAATAACCCCAGATAATGAAACGGTTATTAGCTATCGCCGCTTCCGTGACTGCACTCCTCTTCACGGGGTGCAATCCGGAAGATGACGGTCCCAAGACCGCAACCAAACCCAAAGAGCTTGAAGACCCGGAACTCTCCATCAGCGGAGTTCCGGGCTCAGCCATTGAATCGGGAGACTCCTTCACGGTCACCGTTGCTTCCAAATCCAGCGGTGCAATTACCGTCACGGTGGACAAGCCCACAGTTGCAGTGGTCACCGCAAAAGGCGAGCGCGAGTATGAAATCTCCGCCACCTCCGCGGACGACGTGAAAGTAACCGTCACCGCATCCCAGGAAGAGGTCAAGGACGCTTTCAAGGCATCCTCCGTCAAGGCCACGTTCTCCGTCAAGGGTGCAGGTTCCACATCCCTGCCCGGGCCCAATGACAACGTTTCCGGCACCGCCGTCACCTACACCGAGGCCGACGGCATCCTCGCCAACCCGGAGCGCGGCCTGTACTACGCCCACGAGGTCCATTCCGACAAGTACCCGATGGAGACCTACCAGGTCAAGTCCAAGAGGGTTTCCGGCCGCACCGTCTGCCTGATCGAGTTCTACCTCACACAATTCATGAGCGGGAGCATTTCCTCCAACTACCTGAAGACCATCCAGGACAGTTTCGATGCAGTGCGTGAGGGCGGCGCCAAGGCCATCGTGCGTTTCGCATACCGGAACAATTACACCGCAAGCGAGGAACAGGAGCCCAAGGTCGAAGTCGTCCTGCAGCACGTCTCCCAGGTCAAGCCCATACTCCAGAAGAACGAGGACGTCCTCTTCTGCCTGCAGGCCGGTTTCATCGGCACATGGGGCGAGTGGTACTACACCTCCCACTTCAGCGACCTGAAGAACCGCAAGCAGCTCACCGACGCCCTCCTGGACGCCGTACCTGCGTCGCGCCAGATACAGCTCCGCACCCCCACCTTCAAGATGAAGATGTACAACCTCACGCTGAAGGACACCCTCACCATGAAGACCGCCCACGACGGTTCCGTCGCTTCCAGGCTTGCCGGACACAATGACTGCTTCGGCGCCGACAGGAACGACAAGGGCACCTTCGACGGCGACGCCGAGCGCAATTTCTGGAAGGCCGACACCCGCTATACCATCATGGGCGGCGAGACCTGCGAGGTCTCCGACTACTGCCTCTGCCCCAACACCCTCAAGGACCTGGAAGACTACCACTGGACCTACCTGCACGACGGCTATCACCACGACGTGCTGTCCCGCTGGCAGAAAGACGGCTGCTTCGGGGAGATCGAGGCAAGGCTCGGCTACCGCCTGGTCCTCAAGGACGTCCACTACGACGCACTGCAGGCCGGCAAGAAGTGCAAGGTCACCATCCGCCTGTACAACAAGGGCTTTGCGGCACCTATGAATCCCCGCGAGGCCTGGCTGGTATGGGTAACCCCCTCCGGCACGAAGGAGAAGACCCTTCTCGGAGCCGACCCCCGCAACTGGCATCCAGGCTACAATGCGGTCGTGGCATCATTTACACCTTCTACCGCAAAGGGCACCCTGTATCTCGAATTCCCCGACCCGCTCCTTCCGGACAGGCCCGAATACAGCATAGCCCTTGCCAACAAGAACGTATTTGACGACAAGACCGGACTCAACAAGCTGTTTGAAGTCAAATGAAAAGATACCTGACTCTTATTCTCGCCGCCGCGGCAGTTTTCTTCGTCCCCCTCTCCTGTGAGCCCAAGACTCCCGAAGAGCAGAATCCGCCCGAGGAGCAGGACCCGCCCGTCGAGCAGCCCGCCGAAGGGAAATACAAATTCGTAGCCTCCCCTCTCAAGGGCAAATGGGAAGAAGGCGACAAGATCTATGTTCACGGCAATATCGGCTCCTGGTCGGAGGTAATCACCCTCACGAAGGACAACATCTCCGCCGACGGCAAGACCGCCAACGCCGACCTGGGCGAGGTCACTGCCAACACGGCAGACCCTGACGGCCTTTACGCCGCCTGGCCCGACGGTTCGGTGAAGCATACGCTCACAAGGATCGGTTCCAAGACCACTTTCGAGAGTTGCGAGGGCCTTCTGACCGCCGCATACCTCGGCAGCGACGACACCTTCACGTTCATCGACGTCGCATCTTCGCTCACCTTCAAGGTAAGCGGAGGCTACGAAGATTATGCAATCTGCGCGAACAACCGTGACGGATTGATCGTAACCGGCTTCGAGGTCGTCCACACATCCGCCCAGACCACCCTCACCCAGAAGCAGAACAGCGGCTATCCCTACAAGTACGGAAAAGTCGAATCCGGCAAGCCGGTAAGCATCTGGCTGCCCGGAGGGATGCTCCTCAAGGACGGCGTCACCATCTTCCTTGGGAAGGGCGGCAAGTGGACGTCCTGCTATACCAGGAACGGCGACATCAGGACGGAGGCCGGAAAGACAGTAGAGCTCGGCGACATCACATCTGAGCTGAAGGACTACAACGGCCCTGCGCCCAGGATGCCCCAGGTAGTCAAGAAGACCAAATACGGCGTAAAGGGCAACGAGCTCTCCGGCATCTGCCTCAGCGCCGACGAGGACTTCCTGTGGGGCGTCGGTGACGACGGCGAACTGTTCAAGCTATCTTTCACCGGAGAAATCCTCTCGCAGTTCCACATCGGATCAGACTGCGAGGACGTCTGCCGCAACCCCGAGACCGGCGACCTCCTCGTAGCGCTGGAGCCCGATGGCGTAGGCGTTGTCAAGGGTCCCGGCTTCAACAGCCGTGTCACTACCCTGTTCAGCATTTCGCTCTTCAAGAACTATGGCAACAGCGGAATGGAAGGCCTGGCCTACTACAAGGACGGAAAGGTATTCGTCGGCGCACAGGCCAATTCCCACCTCTGTCTCTGCGACCTTGCCACAAAACAGGTCATCTGGGAGAAAAAGATGTGGGACAAGGACCTCGTTTCCGAAATCGGAGGCCTCTGCTACGACCCCGTCGCAGACCTGCTCTGGATCATCGACTCCGAGGCCAAGAAGGTATTCGTAATGAAGGTTGACGACAAGGACGGCACCTGCACGCTCATGGGCGCATATCCTGTGAGCGACGCAGCCAACCCCGAGTCCGTCTGCCTCGACCGCAAGAACAAGTGCATGTGGGTGGGCGACGACTACGGCTCCACCTCGTACCTGTACCGCTACGACCTGGAAGGACTGGACGAGCTTTAGTCCTCTGTTGAACAATAAAAAAATCGGGGTGGCCTGAGCCATCCCGATTATTTTTTTGCCGTACCGGATTAAGGTATCTTGACTTCCAGGAGGTTGGTCATGGAGACGCCGTCATCGACGGGGAGAAGACCGACGGGGCCTGCGGACCACTTGCCTTCTTCATCGACATCCTGTACATAGGCGCCTACGCCGATGGTTCCCTTCTTCTCAATCTTGAGGAGTGCACGGGGGATGCTCATCTCGAACTTGATGATGTCGTTGGTCCTGGTGCCTTTGTTCTTAACGCCCTTGGCGGATCCGTCTTTCCAGTTCTTGGGTTCCCAGCTGCGGGCTACTCCGTCGTTGCCCTCGAGGGGAGTGACAAGCTTGAGGTCGGTCATCCTTGAAAATGCCGTGGCACTTACAAAGCCGGCGCTGCTTTCAATGGCATAATCCCAGCCTGCATCAGCCCAGAGCCAGTCGGTGAAACCGGTTTCGGAATCGAAGTCTACATCGAACTCGAGAGTCATGGGAGCGTGGGTCTGGCCCTCGGGGACCTGGTACTCGAAATAGAGGTAAAGGTTGTCCTTGTCGGCTACGGACTTCATCTTGAGGAGGGCGACATAAGTATCTTCGTCGTCGGGAAGATCTGCGACTGCGACATTCTTGAGGTCTTTCCAGTCATCGAATTCACCATCCACGGTGATGAGGTTCTCTACTACTTCGTCTTCTCCTTCCTTGCCTTCGTCGGGTTTATCATCCGGCTTAGCGGGCTCGCAGGAGAAAGCGAGGGCAGCCACCGTAATGGCTGACGTAAAAAACAAAAATAATCTTTTCATCATTACTGAACTTTGGTTTTCGCAAATTTATAAAAAAATAATCATTAGCGCTCACTCAATGATAAAAATATGACCGGTCCCGCCATCGCGAAACCAAACGAAACGTTTCGTGTTGTTTTTTTACGGCAGTATTTGGTGTTTTTATATAAAATGGTTACCTTTCGGTGTTAAACGAAATAGAATCAATAATAGGCGCTATAAATTATTAACCTTTTAATCACCACAAGTTATGAAGAAAATCTTCCGTTTTGCAGCAGTTATGTTCATCGGCGCTCTTGTCGCCGTTGCATGTGACCCGAACAACAAGCCCGGTCCCGACCCCGGTCCCGACCCCGGCAAAGATCCCGACAAGGATAAGCCTGAAGAAGTAACCGTCAGCCCTTACAAGATCACCCTCGACGGCGCATTCTCCGACTGGGACGCCATCACCGAGGCCGCAGCCAAGGACAGCCCCTTCGCAGCTGTAGCCAAGGGCGCAGCAGATGAGGCCATCCGCCTTGTCAAAATGACATCCGACGCAAGCAACATCTATTTCTACGTAGAGTTCTCAGTCGACTGCCTCCCTCAGAACGACATCTGCTCCGAGTGGGGCAACTCCTGGGACGGCACACCTGAGGGCGGCTACAAATCCACCGACGGCATCAACGATGCCTTCCGCGAAGTCTTCCGCATCTACGTCGATCCCGACGGCGACGACAAGACCGGCTTCTACACCCAGGAAGGTGACGTTGAGGGCGAGCCCGCCATCACCGACCTCGGCGCCGAGATGTGCGGCGAGTGGTTCTGCTTCTACAAGCCTTCCACCAAGCTCCTCAGCATGGCATGGAACCAGACCTGCATAGGCCCCACCGAGTTGTGCAAGGCTGAAGGCGGTGCAAAGGTCGGCGATCCTTACGGCACCTACGACTACAACGGCACCATCTATCAGTCCTGGTCCGACAGCGGCGAAGACGCAGCATGGCCTCTCTGGGGCTGGCAGAACTACGATGGCTCCGGCAGGGGTGACAACATCGCTCCCAACAAGGACAACTGGAAACCCGCACCTTCCGACGGCTCCGTCGCAAAGGTTGAGTTCGCTATCGAGAAGAAAGACATCACCAACCTCAAGGACGAGGACGAGGAGATGGCTTGCGGATTCATCTATATGTGGGGCGGCTTCGACCAGTACGTAGGTCCCATCCGTATCCAGTACAGCGAGTAAACCTCATTACGCTTGAAGGTGTATGGCAGCCCCTCCCTCGGGCTCCATACACCTTTTTTTTTCAATTCCCGCCAGCCGCCAATGAAAAGCATCCTCCGCACGGCCATCGCCGCAACCATCGTCCTGCTGTCCGCCTGCACCGGCAACAGCGGCATCGCACACTTCTGGGACGGTATCGACGTCTCGGTTTCCACGGAGAACTACATAGAAGCACAGGACCGTTTCGCCGGTTTTGCCGAGCTCACGGCCGACGCCCCGTACAGGGAGGCCTCCGCGGCCCTGGACGGACTGTTGGGAAAACTGGCTTCCGACGAAGTCAGTTATCTCGTTTATTCGGAATGGATCGTCTCCGCATTCCATTCCATCCTCTCCCCCGCCCGCAACCCGAGGCTCTTCGCCAGGGCCGTCGACCGTTTCAAGGCGGACGGCATAGTTTCCGCGGGCGAGCTCAAGCCCCTTCTGGAGCTTGCGGCAAAGGACCGGATCAACCTTCCGGGCAGCAAGGCATCGCTTCCCGACCTTACCGACGCCGCCGGCAATCCGGCCCCCTGGTCTCCGGGCAGCGAGACCGTCTTTGCAGTCGTCAACCTCGACTGCGCCACCTGCGTAGGTGCGCTCAACGCCCTCCGGGACCAGCCCGGCGAGCACGTCGCCCTGTGCTACGGCCGCACGCCGGCCCCGTCCATTCCCGGCTGGGACTATCGTTTCAGCCCCGCCCTGGACGACATTTTCGACCTCGACGCCGCACCGTTCTGGTTTACCGTCGGAGCGGACGGCAAGGTCTCCACGCCCTATTCACCAGTTCCCCGTCAAGAATTCGCAACACCCGAACAGTTATGAAAATACGCACCCTGATACTGACTTCCGCGCTTGCCGCTGCAACCGTCATCTCCTGCAAACAGCAGCAGGAACCCCAGCTGCAGTACTACGCCACTGACAACACATACGACATTGTAAGCGTCACGCCGCCTCCCGCAGGCAACGAGGTGCGCAACGTCATCCTCATGATCGGCGACGGCATGGGCCTGGAGCAGACAAGCTGCGCCTGGGTTGTGAACAAGGGCAAACTCAACATTGACAATTTTTCTGCGTTGGGCCTCTCCCGCACTTATTGCACGGACAAGCTCATCACCGACTCCGGTGCCGGCGGCACTGCCCTGGCTTCCGGGTCCAAGACAGCATACGACCATGTAGGCGCCGCTCCTGACGGCTCCGACCTGTATTCCTTCCTCGTCACGGCACAGAAACTCGGCAAGAAGACCGGCGTGGTGACAACCTGCCACCTTGCAGACGCCACCCCATGCGACTTCTGCTGCCACAACGAGTACCGTTACAATCAGGAAGACCTCATCGCCGACTATCTTGACTGCGGCGTCGATTACATCAGCGGCGGCGGTGTCGAATGGTTCACCACCAACCGCACCGACGGCCGCAACATCATCGACGAGATGGCGGCCAGGGGCTACAACGTCGCCCTGGACGAAGCCTCGCTGATGGCCGCCGGCCTGCCGGTCCTGGCACTCCTCGCCCCCGACAACCTCCCCATCGCAAAGGAACGGGGTGACCTGTACCGCCACAGCGTCGCCCGCGGGCTCGAGCTCCTCAGCCAGGCCTCCGGCGACAAGGGTTTCTGCTTGATGCTCGAGGGTTCCTGCATCGACGACTGGCTTCATGGCAACGACATAGGCAAGGCCGTGGAAGAGATTCTCGACTTCGACCGCACCATCGGAGACGTCCTCCAGTGGGCCGAGAAAGACGGCCACACGCTGGTCGTCGTCACGGCCGACCATGCCACCGGCTGCCTCACCCTGCAGGACGGCAGCATCGAGGAAGGCCGTATCGGTGTCGCCTTCGGCAGCGAGGCACACAACGGCATCGCGGTTCCCTTCTATGCCTGGGGCCCGGGCTCCGACGCCTTCGGCGGCATCATGGAAAACGATGCCCTCGGGCGCCTCATCGCATCCTTCGTCAAATGATGGCCAGATACGTCAAACCTGCCTCCGAACTGCTTGCTTACCTTCCGGCGCAGCTCATTGCCGAATCCGGGGACACCGCCCAGGGGTCCGGCCAAGATTTGACGGTAATCGAAACCGATCCGGACTCCCTTTTCTTTTAGCCGGCCATGAAAAAGCACCTTCTGCATATTGCAATCTTTCTTGCAGCGGCAGCATTCTGCTCCTGCGAGTCTGGGCTGGCACCTGAGACCTACGAGTATGAACTGACTGCAGAGGCCCCGGAGAGTACCAAGAGCGACTACAGTCCTTCCGGCTCATTCAGCTGGAGCGCCGGCGACCGCATTTCGGTCCTCTTCCATAAAGGCACCGACAACAGATTCTTCGTCCTCACCGCCCGGGACGGAGGCGGCAAGAGCGCCACTTTCTCCGGAAACATCGACAATGGCTATACCGTCGGAGCATCCAACACTTCGGTGCAATGGGCGCTGTTCCCCGCCGGCAACCATTCCTATACGCCAGGGGCCAACGGCGACATGCCCGTCTTCGAAGTACCCTCGGAAACGGACTTCACGGCATCCGGAGCCCATTTTTCCGCCAATCTGCCGATGAGCGCCAAGGGCGACGGCTCCGGAGTTTTCCGGTTCCAGCATCTCGGGACCAACTACCGTTTCCGGTTCACCGGCATCGACGCGGCGAAGGTCCGCCTGGAGATCAAAAACCTCAAGAGCTACGCGCTGAGCGGGACATTCCCAATCAAGGGCAGTTCGGCCAGTTCCGGCGAGAATTATCTGGATTATTCCTCCGGCGCAACAGACGCTGAAAAGGCCATTGCATTCACGCAGAACGTGGTTTCCGGCACCGCCGATTTCTACGTTGCCACCCGCGCCTGGCGCATTGCGCTTCAGCCTCAGCTCACGCTTACGGACGCCTCAACCGGAGAGGTACTCTACGCCAAGTCCGCCGGCAAGGTCATAGGGACGGAAGAGAAGAGCTTCCTGTTTATGTACGACGTCGGCCCCATTGCGGTGTCTTCCCAGCAGGGCCAGGGCTCGGAGGGCGGCACCGTCAGTTACACAGAAAGCACCGACCTGTTCTGCAACCCCGAAAGGGGCATGTACAATGCTCTTGAGTGCAGGCCCGGCGACAGCGCAATCAAAGCCTCAAAGCTTGAGGCCCTACGCACCAAGGGCTACACTCTGATGCTGCTGGAGTATTATCTCACCGATTTCGTGGAAAAGGACATCTCGAAGTCGTTCCTCACCCTCATAGAGAACAACTTCAAGGCCCTGCGGAGCGGCGGAGTCAAGTGCGTCCTGCGTTTCGCATACTCCAACGGGCACGCGGAGTCCGACCATCCCTGGGACGCAAGCGAAACCTGGGTGATGCGCCACATCGGGCAGCTCAAACCGTATCTGCAGCAGTACGGCGACGTAATACTGGTGCTTCAGGCCGGGTTCATCGGCTCCTGGGGCGAATGGTACTACACCGACAACTTCGGCATGAACCCGGTCGATTACAACGCTCGCGGAAGGGTCCTCGACGCCCTTCTGGACGCGATGCCATCCGACAGGCAGGTCGAGGTCCGCACTCCCAATTTCAAGAAAAAGCTGGTCGGCAGTACTGCACTCACCGCCGCCACGGCCCACAATGGCACCCCCCAGGCACGGGTCGGCGGCCACAACGACTGCTTCGGCGCAAGCGGCAGCGACTCCGGCACCTATTCCGGCAGCTCCGACAGGCAGTTATGGGCTGCAGACTCCCGATACACCATAATGGGCGGCGAGACCTGCGCCGTTTCCGATTACTGCCACTGCCAGGCCTATGGCAGCAACCCCGGCACACTGTCGGAACTCGCCACATTCCACTGGACCTACCTGCACGACGGATATCACAAAGACGTACTGAACCGCTGGAGCACGGAAGGCTGCCTGAATCAGATCAAACGCGACCTGGGTTACCGCCTGGTCCTGGAAGACGCCACATTCGGCGCCGCTTCTGCCGGCAGCAGCATGCAGGTAACGATACACCTTCGCAACAAGGGCTACGCAGCCCCCATGAATCCCAGGCCCGTATATCTGGTCCTTACCAACGCCTCCGGCTCCCAGCTCGGCAAGTGGGAGATTGATTCCGATCCCCGTTTCTGGGGGCCCGATGACGGCCGGATTACCCTGAACAAGACCGTTACGCTGCCCGCCGGGGTGTCCGGCTCCATGCAGCTCCACCTGTATTTACCCGCCCCCGAGGAGACGCTGTCCGCTGACCCGCGTTTCGCCATCCGCCTCTCCAACACCGGCGTATGGAACTCCTCCACCGGGCTCAACCTCCTGTATTCATTTAATTTATAATCATATATCCATGAAGAAAAAGTACATTTATCCGCAAGCCTGCTGGGAGACATTTGTTTCCGAGTATGTCCTTGCAGCGTCCGATGTCTATGACGCCACCGGCGCAGATGTCACTTTCGACACCGAAAGCGACTTTGATTCATTCTTCTCTTAATCCCTGCAGCCATGAAAAAGTATTTAATTCCTTTCCTGCTCATGGCCGCAGCGGCTGTGGCAGCTTGCCAACCCAAAGAAAACATCGAGGAGCCTGCTCTCGAGGGCAGCTACATCTACACCCTCAGCGCTTCCGTACCGGAGGTGACCAAGTCTGATTACGATGCATCCGGAGCTTTCTCCTGGGGCGCCTCCGACCAGATTTCCGTCCTGTTCCACAAGGGAGACGACAACAAGTTCTTCACTCTCTCCAACACTTCCGGAGCCGGTGCATCTGCAACCTTCAGCGGTGCAATCGATGCCGGTTACGAAATCGGCGCCTCCACCGACGGCACACAGTGGGCACTCTACCCTGCTGGAGACCACAAAGTCAGATTTACTGAAGCTGATGCAGAAAAGTATCCTCTGACTTTCAATATCCCCGCAGTTACCGACTACACAACCGCTCCTTTCTCGGCAAATATTCCAATGTATGCCCAAGGCGACGGCAGCACGTTTGAATTCAAGCACCTCGGTGCAGCATACAAATTCACTTTCACCGATATCGACAATTCCATCTCAACGGCAAAGTTTGTAGTCCAGAACCAGACGACATACCGCCTGTCCGGTGACGTCAAACTCAGGAATCAGGGAGGCACCTATCTCGACCAGGCCTGGGCTGACGGAGTGGACAAGACCCTCACATACATCAGGGAAGTAAGCAAAGGAACTGTTGAGTTCTATGTCCCCGTACGCTACTACGCAGCGTGCTTCCAGCCTGTCATTACTCTGTATAACGCTGAAAACGACGACGTTATTTTCACTAAGACTGCCAGTGCAGCCAAAGGTATAGCGGATAAGGGTCATGTCCAGCCTATCGTCATATCCGTCAGCGGTGCTGTCATCACTCCCTGGAGTTATGAATCCGCCTTCGGCGTAGATTGGGACGCCAGCAATGTAGCTTCCGACGCCGGACAGACAGGATTCAACAAAATCAGCTTCGTTGCCGATAATACATATCTGTACATGCTTGCCGCAATCCAGAAGACAGCACTCGAGTTCAATTCAGACAACTATAGGGAGAACTCCGTAAACTTCTACGTAAACGAACAAAGCGTAGCTTACGGCTTCCTCGCAAAGCAGGGCCAGCCTCAGTCTAATGACAACTCCAGCTATGTCGTCGGCTCCAATGTCACCGAGCATAAGGATGTCATGTACTATGAATGGAAGATTGACCGAGCTGCAGCCGCAGCCAAAGACGCGAAACTTTCCCCTCTTGGCGAAGTCGGATTAGTTAATCTGCGTTTGTGCGTATTCCCCAAGATCGGCGTAAACTCGGATTGGAGCAGTCTGGCTACAAATGACTGGGACGTTTATATGTATGCCCCGGCCAGTGGTTCCATAGCCGTCAACCTGCCTTAAAGCGATGACCCAGAAGAAACACAATTGGCTCCTGTACGCCCTGGTGACGATGGTCACCTGGGGCGTATGGGGGGCCTTTTCGGATCAGCCGGACTTTCCGGCTACCCTCACCTACGTGGTCTGGGCGATAAGCATGATACCCTGCGCGCTGTTTGCTCTCGCCAACATCAAGTGGAAACTCGACGTCCGCCCCAAGAGCATACTGCTGGGTATGGGCGTCGGCCTTCTTGGCGCCGGCGGGCAGCTTGCGCTGTTCCAGGCGCTCAGGTTCGGACCGGGCTATCTCGTCATCCCGATGATTTCGGTGGCCCCCATCATCACCGTCATACTTTCCGCCATCTTCCTCAAGGAGCGTGTCAGCAAGTTCGGTGCGATAGGAATCGCGCTGGCTTTCGTGGCCATCGTGTGCTTCTCGCTTTCCGGCAAGAGCGACGAGGCCGTCACCAGCTGGCTGTGGATACTGTTCGCGGCTGTCGTATTCGTGTTCTGGGGCATCCAGGCGCTGATCATGAAGCTCGCCAACAATTACGCCCCCGACGCCGAGAGCGTCTTCATCTACATGGCAATCTCGGGCGTGGTGCTCATTCCCGTCGCCCTTGCGATGACGGATTTCAACCAGAGCATCAATATGGGATGGAACGGCCCGTATTTCACCTTCTGCGTGCAGATACTCAACGCAATAGGTGCATATACGCTGGTGTACGCCAACCGCTACGGCAAGGCAATGGTGATCGCTCCGCTGGCAGACGCCTGCGCTCCGGTCATCAGCTGCATCATTTCGCTGGTGCTTTACGCCCACTTCCCTTCCATCGCGCAGATCATCGGCATCGTTTCCGCCATCAGCTGCGTTTTGCTATTAAGCAAAGAATAGTATCTTTGTATCCGTACAAATCATCAACCGCATAATGAACGACATCGTAAAACACTTCGCCATCAAGGGCAACGTCCTGGAAATCAAGCCCCTCGGCAACGGACTCATCAACGACACCCTGCTCGTCAGGACCGACGGCCCCGACAATTACGTCCTCCAAAAGATCAACAATGCTATCTTCCGCGACGTCGAGCTCCTGCAGCACAACATCGACTGCGCCACGGCGCACATACGCCGCAAGCTCGCGGGCGACCCCGACATCGACCGCAAGGTCCTCACTTTCCTCCCCTGCAAGGAGACCGGAAAGAGCTATTGGACCGACGGCAAGGAGTATTGGAGGGTATCGGTGTTCATCAAGGACGCCTACACCTACGAGACGGTGGATCCCAAGTATTCGTACTTCGCCGGCAAGGCCTTCGGTGCATTCGAGGCCATGCTGTCCGACATCCCCGACAAACTCGGCGAGACCATTCCCGATTTCCACAATATGGAACTGCGCGCACGCCAGCTGCATGAGGCCGTAGAGGACGACGCCGCCGGACGTATGGCAGACCCGGAGGTCAAGGCCATCCTGGCAGACCTGCTGCCTTACGAGGAGGAGATGTGCAAGGCTGAGCGCATGTACCGCGAGGGCATCCTTCCCAAGCGCATCTGCCACTGCGACACCAAGGTCAACAACATGATGTTCGACAAGGACGGCAACATCCTGTGCGTCATCGACCTGGATACGCTTATGCCGTCGTTCGTATTCTCCGATTTCGGCGATTTCCTGCGTACCGCGGCCAACACCAGGCGCGAGGATGATCCATCTTCAGCCGAGGTGGACTTCAGGATGGATATCTTCGAGGCGTTCACCCGCGGATACCTGGAGTCGGCCAAGAGTTTCCTCACTCCTGTGGAGATCGAAAACCTGCCGTACGCCGCCTGCCTGTTCCCTTATATGCAGGCCGTCCGTTTCTTCGCCGACTACATCAACGGTGACACTTACTACAAGATCAAGTATCCCGACCACAACCTCGTCCGTACCCGCAACCAGGTGGCGCTATTCCACGCCGCCATGGCCAAGGTGCCGCAGATGAAGGCGTTCATCGAGTCGTTGTAGTACTTAAGCGTACGCATACAATATCAGGCGGTCCTGTACTTGGGCCGCCTGTTTTTTTGCTGTTCTGAAGAAAGCCTCTAACTCAGTTTGCCGAGTTCGCCGAGATAGGTATCCTTGAAGCCAAGGAAGTAGAGGACGCCGTCGATGCCGATGGTGTTGATGGACTGACGGGCGTTGGCAACGACGCGGGGCTTGGCGTGGAAGGCGATGCCGAGACCGGCGGTGGAGAGCATCGGAAGGTCGTTGGCGCCGTCGCCTACGGCGATGGTCTGGGCCAGGTTGACCTTTTCCATCTGCGCGATGAGGCGGAGGAGGTCGGCCTTGCGCTGGCCGTCAACAACATCGCCGACATAACGCCCTGTGAGGCGGCCGTCGTCGCCGACCTCGAGTTCGTTGGCATAGACGTAATCAATGCCGAAACGCTTCTGGAGGTATTCGCCGAAGAAGGTGAATCCGCCGGAAAGTATGGCTATCTTGTAACCGCAGGTCTTGAGGACGGACATCAGGCGCTCTACGCCTTCGGTTATGGGAAGATTCTCCGCAATGTCCTGCATCACGCTGATATCGAGCCCCTTGAGAAGGGCGACGCGGCGGGTGAAACTCTCCTTGAAATCTATCTCTCCGCGCATGGCGGCGGCGGTGATGGCGGCCACCTGCTCCCCCACTCCGTGGCGGGCAGCGAGTTCGTCGATGCATTCCGCCTGGATGAGGGTGGAGTCCATATCGAAGCAGATCAGGCGCCTCATCCTGCGGTACATGTCGTCACGCTGGAAGGAGAAGTCGAAGCCCATTTCGGGCGAAAGGCGCATAAGCTGGGACTGAAGGACGCCGCGGTCGGTAAGGTTCCCTCGGACGGAGAATTCCACGCAGGAGCGGACGTTCTGGACGGGATTGCGCAGGCTCATACGGCCTGTGAGACGGCGGATGTTGTCTATGTTGAGCCCATGTTCGGCCACGACCTTTGCGGCGGCCTCGATCTGGGTGGCGCCTATGCTGCGGCCGAGGATGGTGAGAATGTAGCGGTTCTTGCCCTGACGGCCGACCCATTCCTCATATTCGTCGTCGCTGACGGGGGCGAAGCCGATGGTGACGCCGAGTTCGGTGGCCTTGAAGAGCAGTTCCTTCATCACGGAGCCGGAAGAAGAGGCGTCGATGCGGATGAGGATGCCCATCGTAAGGGAACTGTGGATGTCTGCCTGGCCGATGTCGAGGACCTGGGCGTCGTATCGGGCGAGGATGCCCATTATGTCTGCGGTAAGGCCGGAGCGGTCCTTTCCCGAGATCCTTATAAGTATCTGTTCGTATTCCATTTCACGGCAAAGGTACGAACTTTTTGGCGGGGATGACATTTTTCCGGGATTTTTCTTAACTTTGGGTCTAATGACCAATTCTATTTGCTTATGAAAAAGTATTTTGCTGAATGTATCGGCACCTTCGTGCTGACTCTCCTAGGCTGCGGAACCGCCATGTTCCTCGGCTGCAACACTCCTGCAGGCGTAGTTGGCACTGCCATCGCCTTCGGTCTCGCGGTAGTCGCAATGGCTTACACCATCGGCGGCATCAGCGGTTGCCACATCAATCCCGCCATCACCCTCGCCGTAGCCCTCTCCGGCCGCTTGAGCTGGAAGGACGCCCTCGGATACTGGTGTGGCCAGATTATCGGCGGTATCGCTGCCGGCGCCCTGCTCTTCGCCCTCGTCAATGTAGTGTCCGCACCCGACCTCACCGGCGGCCTCGGCACCAACGGCGTAGCCAATGCAGGAGGCACCTGGGGCGCTTTCCTCGTAGAGGTCATCGCTACCTTCATCTTCGTCCTGGTCGTGCTCGGCACCACTGACGGCAAGGTCGGCGCAGGCAACTTCGCCGGACTCGCAATCGGCCTCTCGCTGATTCTCGTCCACCTCGTGTGCATCAACCTCACCGGCACTTCCGTCAACCCTGCACGTTCCATCGGTCCCGCCATCTTCGCCGGTGGCCAGGCCCTGAAGGACCTCTGGGTGTTCATCTGCGCTCCTCTCGTCGGCGCAGCCCTCAGCGCCTGCGTCTGGGCTCCGCTGTCCGCCAAGAAATAATTGGCGTCGAATGTAAGTTAGTTACAATCAGCGTATTAAATAAAATCGTCCGGGTAGTTTTACCTGGACGTTTTTATTTAAAGTGCAATAGGTTAATGACTTACATTCGACGCCCACATTTCCGCCAGGGGTCAGGACGGCCGCAGCTTAGTCCAGCAGCAGTTCGCCGAAGAACTCGGGCCGGTGGAAATCTGGCCCGGGAGTGCCTACGGGCGACCAGGTGACGTAATGGGGATGGGCGGTGAGGTCGCCGCACTTGTAGAAGTTGCCGAGAAGCTTCTCCGGCAGGCTGTCGGGGTCAACGCCTATCACTTCGAAGGGGATGACAAGCATCACCCGCCAGTTCCACAGGCCGCCTGCATAGTCCAGTGGCTCGGTAACGGCGGGAAGGCCCTCCACCGAGGTGATTCTCACAATCTTACCGAGGTCTTCCACCGAAAGGGCCTTGCGCTCATTGCGGTCGGGCCCGAAGGCAGCCGTAAGCCGCCCGGCAGGGTTTGATTCAAAGTTGAAGTAACCGGGGGCTCCGGGAACCTGCACGAAGAATTCGCAGCAGCTGTCTTCCCAGCTGCGTCCGCAGTCGGAGAGGTTCTGCACGCGCAGGTCGAGCCCGCTCACACGGAAATCGACCACCAGGGAGTCCTCGGTGCGGGCGATGCGGCCGGCGCACAGAGGTGCGTAGGGGAATTCGCCCGGCCAATTCAAACAATCCACCCGGAACGTCTGTCCGCCGAGTTCGATGGCGGTGTCCAGGTCCTGCTCTTCCAGGTTCTGAAGGAGGGGGATGCGAAGCGTCTTCATTATTCTCTGTTTTCAAGGCGCCTGCGGGCAAGCTCTTCGTAGCGAGTGCCCGGGCGGCCGTAATTGGTATAAGGATAAATGCTGATGCCACCGCGGGGCGTAAAGAACCCGGTGACCTCTATGTACTTGGGATCCATCAGCTTGACGAGGTCCTTGAGGATGATGTTGACGCAGTCCTCGTGGAAGGCGCCCTCGTCGCGGAAGCTGAAGAGGTAAAGCTTGAGGCTCTTGCTTTCCACCATGCGGACGTCGGGGATATAGCTGATGCGGATTTCAGCAAAATCGGGCTGACCGGTGATTGGACAGAGGCTGGTGAACTCGGGGCAGTTGAAGCGTACCCAGTAGTCGTGGTCCTGATGACGGTTCTCGAAGGCTTCGAGCACCGACGGATTGTAGGTCTTGCTGTATTGGGTCGGCCTGCCAAGCTGCTGCAGGCCTTCGTTCTTGCGTGATTCCATTAAATGTCAGACAGTTTGAAAGGATTGTAAGATATTCCCTTGTCGAAGGTGTCGACGCCCTCGTAAGCCTTGGTTTTGCGGACCACCAGGGACGTGAGCGGAAGGACTATTATTTCATAGCAGACCTTGAAGGTCACCTGTGCGAGCAGCATCATCGCCAGGGCTTTGACAGGCGTGCCGATGAAGGCGATGGGAATGAAGATGAGCGAATCCACCAGTTCGCCGGCAAGCGACGACAGGATGGCGCGGATACCGAAGCGGGCACCTCCGCTGGCAACCTTCATCTTGCTGATTACGAACGCATTGAGGTTGGAGCCCACGAGGAATGCAAGGAAGGATGCAAAGGCTACGCGGGGGGCCATGTTGAACATATAGTCGAAGTGAGCGCCGCCGTCCCAGAAAGATGCGGCAGGAAGCCATACGACCAGCTGCCCCACGAGGACGACGAACAGGTTCATTACGAAGGCCATCCAGATGACCAGACGGGCCTTGCGGTAGCCCCATACCTCGGCGATGCAGTCGTTGAGTATGTACGATACGGGGAAGATGATGACCGCGCCGGGAAGGTTGATGCCCCAGAAGGATACGACCTTGGTGGCGAAAAGGTTGGATGCGATAAGGCAGACAGTGAAGAACACTGCCATCAGCAGGAATGCCGGAGAGAATTTTGCTTTCATTTGCAGTTTTTTTAGTGGTGCCTGTTACACTTGCCTGCGCTCAGGGGCGCAAGCTCGTCGCAAAGGTAGCCATTTTTCCGATACCGTCAAAAATTATTGTTTTTTCGAAACAAAGTCCGTAACTTTGTGAGGTTATTGTGAATTGTATCCAAAATGAAGAGAATTAGCGCCATATTCGTATCGCTCCTCCTTTGCGTCGCAGCGTTTGCGCAGACATCCATCACCACTCCAAGCAAAGACCTCCGTCTCCAGATACGTGACGTCCAGCTCAAGGGCAGCGACGTGGAAGTGACCGTCCTCCTTACCAACCTCTCCCCTAACGAGGTCCTCATCAACCTCGTCGGCGGCATTTACCAGACAGGTATGGGCGGCTCCGTCGCATACGACAATGACGGCAACGTCTACGAGCTCCAGAGCATCCAGGTCTCCGTGGGTAACAAGAACCTCACGGACCAGTACAGCGCCACCAACTTCCCTTCCGGCGTACCCGTCAAGTGCCACATCCTCGTAAAGGACGTAGCAAAGGAAGCCACCGCGATTGCGAAGATCAAGCTCTGCGTGCTCTGCCCCCAGATCGACATCAAGAACATCGGAGCCTGCTTCGAACTCAACAACGTCAACTTTAGATAGCAGTGAAGCCCCGCGCGTTGCACATAGTGGCGGCTCTGTCCGCCATTTTTTTAACCTTCTCCGCATCTGCCCAGAGCAGCGGCGGCAAGAAGCCAGCAAGCACGCCGCCGCCCACCGAGCCCCAGAAGGTCAACGACTCCAACAGCAGAGGCGTCCCCGTCGATGCCACCATCCTCATTCCCTATACTCCACAGCAGCCTGCACAGCAACAGCAGCGGTATGAGGTAGAGGACGCCATAGTCCTCCCTCCCACTGCCCGTCAGCAGCAGACTGTCACTCCTCCCGTCGTCTCAGGGCAGGAGGGCAGCAGCAAGGCAGAGGAGCAGAAACGTCTCGAGGAGCAGAAGCGCCTCGAGGAACAGAAACGTCTCGAGGAACAGAAACGTCTTGAGGAGCAGAAGCGCCTCGAAGAACAGAAGCGCCTCGAAGAACAGAAGCGCCTCGAAGAACAGAAACGTCTCGAAGAGCAGAAGCGCCTCGAGGAGCAGAAACGTCTCGAGGAACAGAAACGTCTTGAAGAACAGAAACGCCTCGAGGAACTTGAAAAAGAGAATACCGAAGCCGCAAAGGCCGAGGCAGAAAGGATACGCAAGGAGCAGCAGGAGCGCGAGCAGGCCCTGAAAGAGCAGCAGGAGCGCGAAAAAGCCGAGGCAGAAAGGCTCCGCAAAGAGCAGAAGGAACGCGAAAAGGCCGAAAAGGAAGCCGCAGAGCAAGCCAGAAAAGCCGAACGCGAGGCAGCCGAAAAACAGCGCAGGGCAGAGCGCGAAGCCGCCGAGCAGGCCCGCCGCGAGGCAGCTGCCAAAAGGCAGGTCGAGCGCCAGATGACCTCCGCAGCAGCTGATTCCACCGGCCTCGCCCTGTTCGGCCTTTCGACCAACGTCCTCATGGACGCCATCACGGCCGTCAACCTCGGAGTCGAAGTCCCCGTCGGGCACAACTGGAGCGTCAGGGCCGAATACACCACCCCCTGGTGGGTATCCGCCGACAATTCCCGTGTCCTCCAGGCCCAGCACATCAACCTGGGCGCACGTTATTACTTCAAGCCCTGGACATACCGCAGTTCCGACGTCCTCCGCGGCTGGTTCGTAAGCGTCACCGCCGGCGCCGGCTACTACGACGTCTGCTGGAACTCCAAAGGCTCCCAGGGCCGCGGATTCCTCGGCAACATCGGCGGAGGCTACTCCTTCGCCCTCGGCGACTGGTGGCGTTTCGACCTCTCCGCAGGCATAGGAATGATGATTGCCGATTACAAGCGGTACCAGCTCAGCCCCGACGGCAAAACCCTCATCGGTCTCAATACCGGCACCGCCCGCATACCCGACCCCACATCCGTCAAGGTCTCCTTCGTCTATCTGTTCCACACCCGCGGAAAGAAATGACACCCTACCGCCACGAAGTCCGTTACTACGAATGCGACCGTATGGGCGTCACGCATCACTCCAATTATGTCCGCATAATGGAAGAGACGCGTATCGACTGGATGGACCGCCTGGGCTACGGATTCGAACGCATGGAGGCAGAGGGCATCGTCTCCCCCGTCGTCGCAATCAGCGTCAATTACAAGCATCCCACGACCTTCAAGGATATCATAGAGGTAGAACTCACAGTGGCCGAAATGAGCGAACTCAAGATCAGCTTCGCCTACACCATGCGTGTCGGCGGCAAGGTGGTCTGCACCGCCACCAGCACCCACTGCTTCCTTGAGAACGGTCGCCCGGTGGTGCTTGCAAAGCGCTTCCCGGTACTTTATCAGGCCATCTGCGACTGCAGGTAGCCGCCATCAACATTTGCAACTATGAAAGGGAAACTGTATCTGATTCCGTCGCCACTCGGTGACTATCCGCCACAGGAAGTGCTTCCGGCACCCGTCCTGCAGGCAATATTGCCTCTAAAGACATTCGTGGTGGAAGAAGTCCGCACCGCAAGGCGTTTCCTGTCGGCGGCGGGCCTCAAGGGCCAGATAGACACCCTCGAATTCCATACCCTCAATGAGCACACCCGCCCCGAAGAGGTAGAAGCCTTCGCCGGCCTGTTCGACAAAGGCGACGTGGGTCTCATCTCCGAAGCAGGTCTCCCGGCAGTAGCGGACCCGGGAGCAGCGCTGGTCGCCCTCTGCCACCGCAGGGACATAGAAGTCGTCCCTCTCACCGGCCCGTCATCCCTGATGCTTGCGCTTATGGCGTCCGGCCTCAACGGGCAGAGTTTCACCTTCCTCGGATACCTCCCCGCAAAAACGGACGAGCGCAAGAAGGCCATCAAGGACATCGAACGCCGCTCCAGGGCCGGCAGGGAGAGCCAGATCTTCATCGAGACTCCGTACCGCAACGATTCCCTCCTGCAGGACCTCCTGGGCACGCTCCAGCCCGGCACGATGCTCACCGTAGCCGCCGACATCACCCTGCCGACTGCCTTCATCCGCACCAAATCCGTACAGCAGTGGCGCGGCGCCCCGGTTACCATCGGCAAACGCCCCTGCGTATTCATTATACTGGCATGACGGCTGAACAGGTCCTCAAACGCTGGTGGGGCTACGATTCCTTCCGCCCCATGCAGAAGGAAATCATCGACGCCGCCCTGCAGGGGCACGACGTCCTTGCCATCCTGCCCACCGGCGGCGGCAAATCCGTCTGCTTCCAGGTCCCGGCCCTGATGCGCGACGGCCTCGCCGTGGTCGTCACGCCCCTCATCGCCCTTATGAAGGACCAGGTGCAGAACCTGGAGAAACGCGGCATCCGGGCCATCGCCATCCACGCCGGGATGTCCCGGCACGAAATCGACATCGCCCTCAACAATGCAGCTTACGGCGACTTCAAGTTCCTGTACGTCTCCCCGGAACGCCTGTCCACACAGCTCTTCCGGTCGTACATAGACGTCCTCAATATCAGCTACATAGTGGTCGACGAGGCCCACTGTATCTCTCAGTGGGGCTACGATTTCCGTCCGGATTACCTGCAGATCGGCAAGCTCCGGGAAGCGGTCGACGTACCCGTGATCGCGCTTACCGCCACCGCAACGCAAAAGGTAGCGGACGACATTGTCAGGCACCTGTCCCCCGACCCGGAGAAACCGTCGTTCACCGTCCTCCGCGCCCCTTTCGAGCGCCCCAATATCAGTTATATAGTACGCGAGTGCCAGGACAAGGCGGGCCAGCTGCTGGACATCTGCCGCGGCGTACAGGGCTCCGGCATTGTGTACCTGAGGAACCGCAAGCGCTGCGAGGAAGTGGCGGCCCAGCTGCAGGCACAGGGCGAAAGGGCATCATTCTATCACGCCGGCCTCGGACCGCTGGCCAGAAATGAGCGCCAGGAGGCCTGGAAGGAGGGCACCATCAGGGTGATGGTATGCACCAACGCCTTCGGAATGGGCATCGACAAGCCGGACGTACGCTTCGTAGTCCACTGGGAGCCGCCAAGCAGCCTGGAGGCCTACTTCCAGGAGGCCGGACGCGCCGGCAGGGACGGCAAACGCTCATACGCCGTACAATTATGGAACGAAATGGACATAGCGCGCCTGCATCAGCTGCATTCGGCGTCTTTCCCGTCGCTCCAGACCATAGAGGACGTATATCAGAAGCTTCATATCAGCGCCGGCATCATATACGAAACCGGCGAAGGACGCACCCTGCGCTTCGATCTGGACGAATTCTGCAAGCAGTACGGTTTCCAGCGTTCCACCGCCCACAATGCCATAAGATATCTGGAGCAGTCAGGCCACATCAGTTACGACGAAGACGCCGAGTTCCCTACCCGCGTACGCATCAACACGCCTCGCAACGAACTGTACACCACAGACTTGAGGGAGCCGCAGATGATCCCCCTGCTGGAATCCCTGATGCGCACTTACCCCGGGATAATGTCGTATTCGATTCCCATCGACGAAGAGAAACTCGCACGGGAGTGCGACGCCACCGTCCCCTGGCTCCACCAGCTGCTGTACCAGTTGTCGCTTGACAGGGTGATAGGATACATACCCGCAGACCGCAAGTCTCTTGTCTTCCTGCACCATAACCGCCTGACGCCCGGCAACATAGACCTGCAGCCGGAACGCTGGCGAATGCTCCAGGAGGTAGATGCCCAAAGGCTCGACGCCGTGGAATCTTACCTCACCACAGGAGACGTCTGCCGTTCGCGCCAGCTCCTTGCATATTTCGGCCAGACCGAAACACGCGACTGCGGCAGCTGCGACGTATGCCGTTCCCACACACCGGAGCAGCGCACCCGCACGCTTCTGAAACGCTACGCCGAAGAGCACCCCGGCAGCAGCACCGAAGAACTTAAAGCCTGGTGCAGCAACCCCGCGAACGGTCTGCCCCAGAACGCCCTGGCGCTTTACCGTAAAATGCTTGACGAAGGGGAACTGTAATGACTACTCTTCGATAAGCGGCGCGGGAGAAGGGAGTTCCCGCTTGGAGGGCTTGACGCCGTGGGAGGCAACGTCGAGGGCAGCGCGCATGATGCTCTGGCGGCCGTCCACAAGACGGGAAGTATTGGCCTTGAACTCCTCCAGGACGCCTTCCAGGGACTTCTGCAGCTTGGCATTCTCCTCACTGAACAAAGCCACGCGTTCGACCATCTTCTGCGCAGAATCCACAATCTCGGAGATATTCTCCATCTGCTCCTTCTGCACCCAGGCCGTACGGATCAGCCGCAGGAAGGGAATGAGGGTCTCCTCCGTGGTAATGAGCACATTCTGGGCGAAGGCCTTTGCGAAAATCTCCCTGTCGCTCTGCTTGGCAAGCTGGTAGGCGCCGTAATTGGGAATGAACATTATCACATAGTCCAGGGTCTTGCGGGAATGCACATACTTCTGGTATTCCTTGCCGGTAAGCTCCTTGACGTGGCTGATGACAGACTCCAGGTTGCGGCGGGCGGCATCGGCCCGTTCCTCGTCGGTGGTGGCCTCGAAATAGTCCGCCAGCGCACTCAGAGAAACCTTGGAATCTATCAGCACGTCGGTATCATCGGGAAAATGCAGGGCGAAGTCGGGACGAAGGCGGCGGCCGGTCTCCTCATTCTCGAGCAGGTTGCCGTCCTTGTCGCGGAGCCAGAATTCCGAATCGTAATCGTGCCCGGGACGCAGCCCCTCCTCCTTCAGGATGTTTTCCAGAACGGTCTCTCCGAATATACCCTGCATCTTGTTCTTGCCCTTGAGGGCATTGGCAAGGTTCTCTGCCTTAGAACCTATGGATTCGGTCTGCTGACGGAGATTCTTGACGGTTTCTTCGAACTGGGTCTTTATGGAGGTGGTTCCCTCGGTATGGGCCTGGCGCTGGGCGTCGAAAGCCTGCTTCATCGCAAGGATATCCTTGTCAAGGCCGCCGGTAAGGGCCTTCATCGTCTCTGCGGCTTCCTTGCGGAGGGATTCTTCGCGCGCCTTCAGAGTTTTCTCGTTTTCGAGCGCAAGCGCCGTACGGGCTGCCTCTATGGCCTTCTCCTGGCTGGTCTTGAGTTCTTCGAGCGCCTTCGCGTGCAGCGCCCTTTCGCTCTCCAACAGCGCCCGGGCACCCTCGGCCGCAGACTCGCTCCGGATAATTTCGGCGTCCTTGGCGGAAATGGCCGCATTGAAGCGTGCACGCGCATTGGACGACGTTACGATCCAGATGATTACAAGCGCAACCAGCAGCAACGCGAAGGCAGCTATGACCACGGTGAGAGTATTCATGTCATCTAATCTCTATAGGAGCAGTTATACGGATATCAGCTGAAGAAGAACCTACCAGGACCCTCCAGGTGCCCGGATCGACCACCCACTTGTGGGCATCTTCATCGAATCGGGAGAATGCGCGGCGGGGCAGCGACATGGTTACTTTCCCGCCCTCACCGGATGCAAGGGCGATCTTTTCGAAGCCGCGGAGCTCCTTGACGGGGCGCTCGACGCCTCCTGCAGGAGGGGCCAGGTAAAGCTGGACCACCTCGGCGCCGTCGGCATCTCCAACGTTGGCGATATCGACGCTGACCCTCAGGACCTCTTCCGTACCTTCATCGAGGCCGAAACTTCCGGAGCATGATACTGACTTGCGGGAAAGCGCAAGACGGGAATAATCGAATTCGGTATAGCTCAGGCCGTGGCCGAAGGGGAACTGCACCGGAATAGCCTGGGTGTCGTACCAACGGTAACCGACGAATACTCCTTCGTCGTAATACTCCTGCCACCACTTCTCGCCATCGACCCGGATACCGGGGAACTGGCGCTCTGTCTTGAGGGGGCCGTCCGCAAGGGTGCGCGGCAAGGTGAAGGGAAGTTTTCCGGAAGGGTTGACGGCACCGGTGAGCACGTCGGCCAGCGCGTGGCCGGACTCGGATCCGCCGTACCAGCCCTGTACGATTGCAGCGACCTTGTCGGCCCAGGGCATTGCCACTGGCGAGCCGGAAATATTGACTACGACAAGCGAAGGAACCGCGGCGGCGAGAGCCTCGATTAGGCCGTCCTGGCCGTATGGAAGCACGATGTCTTCCTTGTCGGCGCTTTCGGTATCGTTGCCCTTGCTCTTGTTGAGACCGCCGATGAACACTACGGCGTCGGCGCCTTCCGCGGCCGCAAGGGCGTCATGCAGAAGCTGACCCGGACTGCGCGGGTCGCTGAGGTCCTGGCCGGTATCGACCTTGTTGTAGGAAGATGACGTATCGCCCACGTATCCCCTCTCCCAGATGACCTCGGCAGCGGGGAATGCCTCCTGCAGTGCCTCCAGAGGGGTGATTTCATACTTTGTCTTGAGATTGGATGAGCCGCCGCCTACGACCATTTTCTTGACGGCGTTCTCCCCTATCACCACCAGCTTGCCGCCGTCGGGAACCTTGAGGGGAAGCGTGCCGTCATTCTGCAGCAGTACGGTGCCGGCGGCGGCAATCCTGCGTGCGGCGGCATAATGCTCGGGAGAGTTGAAACTGCCGAAGTGAGGCACGCCGCTCATCGACGTACGGAATATGGTGCGGAGCACGCGGGCGGCCTTGTCGTCAAGTTCCATGGTGCCGGCCCTGCCGTCGGCTATCCGCTCAAGGTACGGACGGGCAAGATGATAGTTGGAATAGCTGTCGGATGCGTTGCCGGAGAGTCCGTTGGTCCAGGTGCCGTACTCCATGTCGAGGCCGTTGGTGATGGCCTCGTCGTCATCCCTGCAGCCGCCCCAGTCGCTGATTACCACGCCGTCGAAGCCCCATTCGCCCTTGAGAATGTCAACGAGGAGACGCTTGTTGTGGCAGTTGAACTGGCCGTTGTACAGGTTGTACGAGCCCATGATGGCCCAGGCGCCGCCCTCGCGGATGGCCGCCTCGAACGCGGGAAGGTAGATCTCATAAAGGGCGCGGTCCCCTACGACGGAATTGGTAGAGGTGCGCCGCGTCTCCTGGTTGTTGACGGCGAAATGCTTGACGCATGCAGCTACGCCGTTCTCCTGCACGCCACGTACATACGGCACCACCATCTGGCCGGCGAGGTAAGGGTCTTCTCCCATATACTCGAAATTGCGCCCGTTGAGCGGGGTGCGGCAGATGTTGACGCCGGGGCCAAGCAGTATGTCCTTCTTGCGGTAACGCGCCTCCTCGCCTATGCTGCGGCCGAACAGAAGGCTCATTTCCCTGTCCCAGGTGGCGGCAAGGCAGGAAAGCGCCGGGAACGCGGTGCAGGAATCGTTGGTCCAGCCGGCCTGGTCCCACTCGTCCCAAAGGACCTCCGGACGGATGCCGTGAGGGCCGTCGGTGCACCACACCTCGGGAATGCCGAGTCGGGGTACGCCGCGTGACGAAAACTTGGACTGGGCGTGCGTGAGAGCCACTTTTTCCTCGGTGGTAAGGCGCGGGAGGGCGTCGGCGACGCGTTCCTCCACACTGCGGGTGACATCGAGATAGACAGGACCGCCCTGCTTGACTCCGGCGGTGCAGGCGGCGAGAAGAAAAGCTGCCGCAAGCGCAAAGGATGTGTATTTCATATGTTTATTCTGCTGCTTCAACTTCAACCGTATCGGGAAGGATGGTCACGACCGTACCGACCTTGATCCTTTCCTTCAGATCCTTGATATCCTCGTTGGCAAGACGGATGCACCCTTCCGTAGCCCGCGTACCGATCGACTCCGGCAGATGCGTACCGTGGATGCCGATATCGCGCCGCCCCGGGACGTCAAGACGAAGGAACCACGGACCGTAAGCACCCTTCACCGGGCCCTTCCCGTCCCCGAAATCGTGCGACAGGCTCCGCGAATTCAATATCTCATTGATCCGGAAACTCCCCTCCGGAGTCTTATGGTCCCCGGAACGGGTCTTGTTGCCTATCCCCTTACCGCAGGCGATGCGATAAACCTTAATGGGAGTACCGTCCGCGGCATTGAGCGTCAAGGTGAAATTCTGCTTGTCAACGACAATATACGGATCCGTCCTCTCCGCACCCTGCGGCGACGAAACGGCAAATAAAAACGAAAACAACAGGCTCAGAAGCATCATAACACAATCATTTTCTACAAATATAACAAGATTTTCCAACGTAGTAAGCTGCGGGAGGACGGAAAGGTCCGGCCGACCTTGAAATTTCAAGCCGCAGGCGCAGAAATTTTGTAGTGGGAGCCGGGTCTTTCCGCCCGGGAGCAGCGTAAAAAAAGAAATAACGTAGTAAGCTGCGGGAGGGCGGAAAGGTCTGGCCGACCTTGAAATTTCAAGCCGAAGGCGCAGAAATTTTGTAGTGGGAGGCCGGGCCTTTCCGTCCGGGAGCAGCGTTAAGACTATTGTAAATTCAGTACTTTTAGTTAAATTTGCGTGATACAGAAAACTAAAACGACAACAACATGAAACGTTCAGTCTTTTTCGCAATGCTCGCCGCAGCGCTCCTCCTCTCCTCCTGCGACCAGAAAGACCCCCAGAAACCCACCATCTCCTGGCCCAGCAACGAGAGCTTCCGCCAGATGGAACTAGCCCCCGGAGCCGACGGCGCCATCTCCCTCTCCGCCCCCACCGGATTCCAGACCATACTCCTCACGCTCAACCTGGATAACTACACCACGGTCGTCAACCAGTTCATCGACATCACCGCCAACAAAAGCTCATCCAAGAAAGGCGCAGTCCTCGACATAATCGACGACGCCAAAGCCGCAGACCTCATGGCCAGCCTCGGCGTATCCGCAGGCCCCAATCTCCGCGGCCGCACAATGGTCAGCATCAACCTCGTAGACCTCATCGACAGGCTCACCAAAGACCAGAACGTAGAAAACAACCAGAAATTCGTCATCGACATCGACGTCACTGATATGGCAACCAAGAGCGCAAAGGCCACCGCCCAGTTCCACTTCACCTCCGCCCCCGAAATCACCTGGGACGGCAAGACCACCTTCGAGCCGTTCGACCTCTCCGGCAACAGCGCACCCAAATTCAAAGTCAACGCCCCCGGCAAGATAGCCCAGCTCAAGATAACCCTCGAAGACGGAGTCCCCGAAGCAAAAACCTTCATCAAGAAGACCACCACAGGCGGCGCCCTCACCATCGACCTCATCAATGACGCCAAGGCCGCCGAGTCCTTCAAGGGCTACTTCCCTGCCGGCAAAGACGTTGAAGGCAAGACCGACGTCACCCTCGACTTCGGCTTCCTCTTCGGCCTAACCGCCAAGAACTGGTCCGCCGGAATGAACATCTTCACCATCTACTGCAAAGATGCCAACGGCAAAACCGGCTCCATCCAGGCCAAATTCAACAACCCCGAAGAGACGGAATAATCTCTCACAGACATAAAAAAGATGCCGGCTGCAACCCAGTCGGCATCTTTATTATACTCCAGCAGATGTTCGAGCGGAGTCAGACAATCTCCTGAAAAACCGTGGCCGCCCCAGGCCGCTGCGAGTCAGTTGAAAAAGTAGGGGCTGCTCTCCGGAAACCTTTGGTCGCCCGTGACCATGAACGGGAGGGGCCCGCGCCGCAAGGCGTGGGAGGGGCGGAGGCCGTCAGGCCGGAGGGTTTCCGGAGGGCAGCCCCTACTTTTTCAACTGACTCGCAGAAGGCAAACATCTGCGTCAAAACTAAATGGTTCCCTGCTCCAGCATAGCAGTGGCGACCTTCATGAAGCCGGCGATATTGGCGCCCTTCACGTAGTCGATAGTGCCGTCCGGCTGAGTGCCGTACTTCACACACTGCTCGTGGATGGAATCCATAATGAAATGCAGCTTGGCATCGACCTCGGCCCCGCTCCAGCTGATATGGGAAGCGTTCTGGGTCATCTCCAGGCCGGAAGTGGCAACGCCGCCGGCGTTCACAGCCTTGCCGGGAGCGAAGAAAATGCCATTGTGCTGGAAGAAATGGATGGCTCCGGGCTGGCAACCCATATTGGAGACCTCGCAGCAGCACCAGCAGCCGTTGGCCTTGAGTTCCTTCGCATCGTCCTCTGAAAGCTCATTCTGGAAAGCACAAGGCAGAGCGATGTCGCACTTGACGCTCCAGGCCTTCTTGCCGGCAGTGAACTTGCAGGCTGCAGGGAACTTGTCGGACATATCCTGGACGCGGTTGCGGTTGGAAGCGCGCATCACAAGCATATAGTCGATCATCTCGCGGGTGATACCGTCAGGGATCTCGCAGACGCCGTCGGGACCGGAGATGGCCACGACCTTCGCACCGAGCTCGGTAGCCTTGATGCAAGCGCCCCAGGCCACGTTGCCGAAGCCGGAAATGGCAACCTTGCAGCCCTTGATGTCCTTGCCAGCCTTATGCAGCAGGTTCTGAGTGAAATAAAGAGCGCCGAAGCCGGTAGCCTCCGGACGGAGGATACTGCCGCCCCAGGTGGAACCCTTACCGGTAAGAACACCGGTATTGTACTCGCGGGCGAGCTTCTTGTACATACCATAAAGATAACCGATCTCACGTCCGCCTACACCGACGTCGCCGGCAGGGATATCCTGGTCGGGGCCGATGCACTGCCAGAGTTCAAGCATGAACGCCTGGCAGAAACGCATGATCTCATCGTTGCTCTTGCCGACGGGGTCGAAATCGGAACCACCCTTCGCACCGCCCATAGGGAGAGTGGTCAGAGCGTTCTTGAATGTCTGCTCGAAGCCGAGGAACTTGAGCATGGAAGGAGTGACGGCCTTGTGGAAGCGGAGACCTCCCTTGTAGGGACCGATGGCGCTGTTGAACTGCACGCGGTAACCGGTGTTGGTCTGCACCTCGCCCTTGTCGTCAACCCAGGTGACGCGGAAGGTGAAGATACGGTCGGGTTCGACCATACGCTCCACGATCTTTGCCTGCTCGAACTCAGGATGCTGGTTGTACACGTCCTCGACGGACTCGAGAACTTCCTGCACTGCCTGGAGATACTCGTTCTCTCCGGGGTACTTGGCCCTCAGGCGGGCCATGATGTCTGTGGTTTTCATTTTGTGTTAGTGGTATAAAAATGGGTTATTCTACTTCCCAGGTGGAACCGCTGTGGAGCAGTTCGTCCACCGAATGGATCTTTGATGAACGCATGACGTCGCGGACCTGGTCGCGGACGCCGTCGTCGTAAGTTATGTCCTTGACGTCGCGGATGACGCCGAGGGCTACAGGGTAATCGGGCCCCTTCATATCGGCAAGGGCCATATGGAGACCGATGTTGTCGATGGTGGCGTCATGCACGAGGATGTCGTCGAGGGTGAATCCTCCCTGGCCGACGGTGACCACGCGGATCTTGCGGCCGTCGAACACCAGTCCCTTCTCCTTGTTCTTGCCGAACAGCATCTTCTCTCCCTGACGGAGGACGATGGTACGATCGGCGCGGACGGCAGGGTCGGAAATGGACTTGTGCGCGCCGTCGTTGAATATGACGCAGTTGGTGAGCATCTCCATCACCGAGCAGCCGTCATGAAGGGCTGCAGCGGTCATGATCTCCTCATTGAGGGCAAGCTCCACGTCCAGCGAACGGGCGAAGAAGGTGCCCTTGGCTCCGAGAACCAGCGAACCGGGCGTGAAAGGATGCTCCACCGTGCCGTAGGGAGACGTCTTGGTGATGGCTCCGAACTTGGATGTGGGAGAATACTGTCCCTTCGTCAGGCCGTAGATCTGGTTGTTGAAGAGGATGATGTTGATGTCGATGTTGCGGCGGATGGCGTGGATGAAATGGTTGCCGCCGATGGCGAGGGCGTCGCCGTCACCGCAGGCCTGCCAGACAGTAAGCGTAGGATTGGCGACCTTGATGCCGGTGGAAACGGCCGTAGCCCTTCCGTGGATGCTGTGGAACCCGTAGGTGTCCATATAGTAAGGGAGACGCGAGGAGCATCCGATGCCGGATACCACCACGTAGCGCTCTTTTTCGTAGCCGAGTGCCTGGCTGACCTTGGGGAGAGCCCTCTGGAGGGCTGCAAGGACGGCGTGGTCGCCGCATCCGGGGCACCAGCGGACCTCCTGGTCGGACTTGAAGTCTTTTGCTGTAAGATTTGCCATGGTCTAAAGCTCCTTTTTGATTGCGTCCACCAGCTCGCTCACGAGGAAAGGCTGGCCCTGGACTTTGTTGAAACCTTTGTACTGGAACTGTGGCAGCTGAGCGCGCAGCCAGCCGAGGAACTGACCGCTGTTGAGCTCGCAGACCAGAATCTTTTCGAACTTGGAGAACAGCTCCTCGGTGCCTCTGGGCAGAGGATTGATGAGGTCGAAGTGGGCGAAAGATACGCCGCCCGCCTCCTCAACTGCATTGAGTATATGACCGAAGGTGCCGCCCCAGCCGACTACGAGGAGCTTGCCCTCTGCGGGTCCGCAGACGAGCTTGATCTCGGGAAGGTCGTTGGCCACACGGGCGACTTTCTCGGCCCTCTCGCGGACCATGAGCTCGTGATTGGCGGGGTCGGTCGAAAGCACGCCGGCGTGAGTCTTCTCAAGACCGCCTACGCGGTGCTCATAGCCCTTCTGGCCCGGGATGGCCCAGCGGCGGACGAGGGTTTCGGCATCACGATCGAAGGGTTTGAAACGTTCGCCGTCGGCAAGTGCACCGGTGGCGAAAGGAGGCTTGATTTCGGGATAATCGGCCATGCGCGGGATGCGCCAGGGCTCGCTGCCGTTGCCCAGGAAGCCCTCGGAGAGCAGCATGACGGGAGTCATATGCTCAAGGGCGATCTTGGCGGCGGTAAATGCAGCGTCGAAGCAGTTGGACGGAGAATGGGCGGCGATGACGGGCATCGGGCACTCACCGTTGCGGCCGTAGAGGGCCTGGTCGAGGTCGGACTGCTCGGTCTTGGTGGGAAGGCCGGTGGAAGGGCCGCCGCGCTGGACGTCGACAACGACGAGCGGGAGCTCTGCCATCACGGCAAGTCCCATGGCCTCGCTCTTGAGGGAAAGGCCGGGGCCGGAAGTGGTGGTGACAGCCAGGTTGCCGGCATAGCTTGCGCCGATCGCGGTGCAGATACCGGCGATTTCGTCCTCTGCCTGCAGGGTCTTGGCGCCGAGGCTTTTGTGGATTGCAAGTTCCTCGAGGATGGCGGTTGCAGGGGTGATAGGATACGAACCGCAGAAAAGCGGCAGGCCGGATTTCTCGGATGCCGCAAGGAGGCCCCAGGCGGTGGCCTGGTTGCCGGTGATGTTGCGATAGGTGCCGGGCTTCTTGTTCTTCACCGGGGCTATCGTGTAGGTATTGGGAATTGCCTGGATGTTGGCGGCGTAATTGTAGCCGTCGTTCAGGACCTTCTTGTTGGGCTCGATCAGTTCGGGGTGCTTCTTGCTGAACTTGCGCTCAAGATACATGTAGATGTACTCCAGCGGACGGCTGTAGATGTAGCAGGCCATTCCGAGGGTGAACATGTTCTTGCACTTGAGTACGGTCTTGGGGTCCATGCCGCTGTCTTTCAGGGACTCCTGTGTGAGGGTGCTGATTGCGGCCACTATGATGGCGCGGTCCTCCACACCAAGTTCGGTGAAAGGGTTGTCGGTCTTGAAACCGGCCTTCTGCATGCCCTTCTCGTCGAATGCGTCGCCGTCCACAAGGATCATTGCGGTGGGCTTGCACCATTTTGCGTTGGACTTGAGGGCCGCAGGATTCATTGCGACGAGCAGGTCACAAAAGTCCCCGGGGGTGCCTACGCCCTCGCTTCCGATATGGACCTGGAAACCGGAAACGCCGGACACGGTGCCATGAGGCGCACGTATTTCGGCGGGGAAATCGGGAAATGTCGACAGGGAGTTGCCATAGATTGCTGACATATCAGCGAAAAGAGACCCGGTGAGCTGCATACCATCTCCCGAGTCTCCTGCGAATCTAATCACAACATCCTTTAAGTCAATGACTTTGTGTTGCATCTTAGCTATGTGGTTATAAATACTTTATTTTGCGGTTTCTGCCTGGGCCTGAGCCTGTGCCTGAAGTTCGGCCTGTAAACTTTCCATTGTACGGCCCTCGGGAATTCCGAGAATCTTGCGGGCCGCTGCAGTGAGGTCTTCACTCTGGGCGGGATCGATGTAGAGGGCCGAGCCCTTGTCTATCACGTAGATGTATCCGCCCTTCTTTGCGAGCTCCTCTATCGTCTCCTGGGCTTTCTTGTAGATGGGAGCCATGAGCTGCTGTTGCTGCTGCTGGAGCTCGGCCTGCACATTCTGCTCGAATTCCTGGATTCGCTGCTGGATGTCGGTGAGTTCCTTTTCCTTGCTCTCGCGGATGGCCTGCGTCCAGGTGGAGGCCTTCTGCTGATACTGCTGATATTTGGAGCTGAACTCATCGGCCATCGCCTGATAAGTCTCGCGGGCCTCCTTGCTGGAAGCGTCCATCGTGGCACGGGCCTGGTCGGCCTCGGGCATCAGCTGCACTAGCTCAGAGAAGTTGACGTGTGCGAACTTCTGCTGCGCAAAACCTGCTGCGCTTATCATTGCCAAAGCGGCAACCAAAAGAATCTTTTTCATATCTGTCATTTTAAAATTGTTGTCCTATAACAAAGTGGAACTGGCTTCCTCCGTACTGGGCGTCGTCGAAACCGTAGCCCCAGTCGACGCCGAGCAGGCCAATCATCGGCAGGAAGACGCGTACGCCGACACCTGCGCTGCGCTTGATTTCAAACGGGTTGAAATCACGGATGTCGCTCCAGCAGTTTCCGGCCTCCAGGAAGCCCAGCACAAAGATTGTGGACTGCGGCTGGAGAATAACCGGATAACGCAGCTCGACGGTAAACTTGTCATATACGTTACCGGCATATGTGGTCGTGTTGCTGTAACGCGAGACCTTGGTCGGAGTAAGCCTGTTGTTCTCATACCCCCTCAGAGCTACTATTTCCGTGCCATAAGTCATATAGCCCGACATTCCGTCGCCTCCCACGAGGAATCCTTCGAAGGGAGAATAGCCCCAGTTGCGGTTGTAGTAACCCAGATAACCGAACTGCGCGCGGGTCATGATGACGAAGTCGAGGCTGGAGAAAGGCTTGATGTAAGTGGCCGCGGAGAGCTTCCACTTGTGGTATTCTATCCAGCGGTAGCGGTCCTGTACGCTCCAGTTGTCGTAGTTGACGTCTTTCCATCCGATGGGCCTGCCGCCGCGCTCGGTGATCTTGTTTCCGCTGACGGGGTCGTAGTCGTATTTGCGGAAAAGCGAGTAAGGCGGAGTGAGGGACACCGACGCCGAGATGTCGGAACCGGAACGGGGGTATATCTGCTGGTCCGTGGAATTGCGGAGCAGGTTGACCGAATAGCTGAGGTTGTGGGAAACGCCGGTATTGAAGATGAAACCGTAGTCCCAGTTGCGCAGGCGGTATGTCTGCCAGCTGAGGCCGTTATACAGGACGAAGTAATTGTCGGGCCACTTGAGGCGCGTACCCAGGGATGCGGATGCGCCGAAGACCTCCATCTGCTGCTCGTTGCTGAGGATGCCGAGCCAGAGATTGGAATTGGTGGCGCGGGTGTAGTATCCGGAAAGGTTGAGCGACGTAGGCTTCTTGCCGAACAGCCAGGGCTCCACGAAACTCGCCGTGAGGGCGGTATAATAGGAGCCGTTGGTCTGGAAGCGGAACGCCAGGTTCTGGGCGTCTCCGAGGGGTACGGGGCGCCAGGCGCTCTTGTCGAAAATACGCGCGGTGGAGAAGTTGTTGAAGCTGACGCCGACGGTGGCGACGAAGGTGTTGCCGCCCCATCCGCCGCTGAGTTCCAGCTGGCTGGAAGGCTTCTCGGTGACGTTGTATATGATATCGACGGTGCTGTTGACCGAATTGGGGATGATGGAGTAACCGGTGTTGGGGTCTGCGATGGCCTCGGGGTCGAACTGGCCGAGGGATGCGATTTCACGGATGGAACGCTCGAAGTCGGACTGGCTGAACAGGTTGCCGGGGCGGGTGAACAGCTGGCGGCGGACGACCTTCTCGTTGGTCAGGTCGTTGCCGTTGATGATGATGTTGTTGAGCGTGGCCTGCTTGCCCTCGGAGATGCGGAGCTCGACATCGACGGAGTCGTTCTGTATGTTGGTCTCCACGGGGGTGACGTTGAAGAAGAGGTAGCCGTTGTCGCGGTAAACCTTGGAGACGTCGAGGTCTGTCTGCTTGCCGCCGCCGAGGAGGCGCTTCTGCATTGAGACGACGTCGTACACGTCGCCTTTGCCGATCTTGAGTATCTCGTTGAGGGACTCGGACGGGAAGACGGAGTTGCCGGTCCAGGTGATGTCGCGGAAATAGTAGCGGTCACCCTCTTCGAACACGAGGTCTATCGCCAGTTTGCCGGGCTCGATGTAATATACGGAGTCGCGTACAAGGCGGGCGTCGCGGAATCCGGCCTCGTTGAAGGCGGAGATGACGGACTTCTTGTCGGTGGCGTATTCCTTGGCGTTGAACTTCTTGCTGTTGAAGAAGTTGTATATCTTGTTGGACTTGGTCTTCTTCATGGAACGGGCTAGCTTGAAGTCGCTGACGTGCTCGTTGCCGATGAAGTTGATGTCCTTGATGCGCACCTTCTGGCCGCGGTCTACCGCGAAATTGACGCGTATGGCGTTGCGGATGACGGAGTCTTTCATGACCTCCGGGGAGACGGTGGCGTTCAGGAAGCCCTTTTCGGCGTAATAGCGCTTGATGATGTCGACGGACGTCTTCTCAACGTATTCGGAGAACTCTCCGCCGCGGCGGAAGTTCAGGCGCTCCTGGAGGTCTTTCTTCTCGCCGGACTTGACGCCGGTGAAGGTCCAGCGGGACACCCTGGGACGTTCCTTGATGATGATCTTGAAATATGCTGAATCGCCCTCGGCCGTGAGGTGGTCGATGACCAGGGAGACGTCTTCGAAATAACGCTTGAGCCACAGGCGGCGGACTATCTCCGACACGTCTTCTCCGGGTACGGTGACCTCCATACCCTTGCGGAGGCCTGTGAGCTGGGTTATCTGCTGGGAGCTGAAATAGCTGTTGCCTTCTACGGAAACGCCGCCCACAACGTACTTGCGGGGGTGGGAGTAATCAACCTCCACCGGTGTCTGCTGGGCCATCAGCGGGAGGCATCCGGCGAGCAAAAACATTAAGGCGACGATATATCTTCTGACCATTACTGTCCGATAAGGGTGCAAATATACGGAATTATTTGACTTTTCCGAAACGCCGGTCCCTTAAAGAGTATTCTTCCAGGGCCGCGAGGTACTGTTCCCTTCGAAAATCGGGCCAAAGGACATCGGTGAAAACCAGTTCCGTATATGCAATCTGCCAGAGCATGAAATTGCTGATGCGCTGCTCGCCGGAGGTGCGGATGAGCAGGTCCGGGTCGGGGATTCCATATGTGACGAGGTACTTCTCTATGTCGTCCCCGCCCTCGGCCGCCATGCGGCGTGCGGCCTGCGCGATGTCCCACTTGCCGCTGTAGCTGACGAAGATGATGGCGGTCATGCGGGTACCGCCGGCCGTTGCGGCGTCGAGGTCGTCGATGGCGGCGTTGAGCTCCGGGGAGAGGCGCTCCCTGTTGCCGAGCACCCTGAAGTGGATGCCGTTCTTCAGGAATGTCTCTTTCTCGTTATTTATCGACTTGATAAACAGCGACATAAGCGCGGAGACCTCGGAGTCGGGACGGGACCAGTTCTCTTCGCTGAAAGCGAATACGGAAAGGTACTCGATGCCGAGCTCGGCGCTGGTTTCGAATACGGCGCGGACGCTCTCCACTCCGGCGCGGTGGCCGAAGACCCTGTCGAGCCCCCTCTGGCGCGCCCAGCGGCCGTTGCCGTCCATTATTATGGTTACGTGACGGGGAATCTTGTTCATTACTGTTCGGAGTTGCGGACGTCGCTCCCCCAATGGAGGCGGGAACGGAGCGCCTGTATGAAATTGGAACCGTCGAGCACGACGCGCTGAAGGGCGTCCGGGACGGCCGAGACCTCCAGGCGGGAGCCGGAGGGAATGTCGAAATCGCGGTTGTCCACCGACAGGCGGATGGAATCCTCCCTGGAGTGGAAGGAAAGGCCGATGCGGGACGAATCGGGGACGATGAGCGGGCGGACGTTGAGGTTGTGCGGCGCCACGGGGGCAAGTATGAGCACCCGGGACTCCGGCAGGCAGATAGGGCCGCCGACGCTAAGGGAATAAGCGGTTGAGCCTGAGGACGTTGCAACTATCAGTCCGTCGGCCCAGTACGTAGGAAGGGGACGGCCGTCTATGCTGGCGTCTATGCCGAGCATGGATCCGCCCTTGCGCATAACGCAGATCTCGTTCAGGGCCGTCTGGGGGCCGTCCGCAAGACACCAGCCCTCCACCTTCACAAGCCCGCGGCGCTCTATCGTGTAGGCGCCTGCGGCAAGGGCGTCTGCGATGCTGTCGGCCTTGTTTTCCGAGAGGAAACCGAGGCGGCCGAAATTGACGCCGAGGACGGGGAGACCGGCGCGCAGCGCAAGGGATGCGGCGGAAAGATAGGTGCCGTCTCCTCCGAAACTGAGGAGCATTTCGGTCCCCTCCTGTATCTGGGAGGCCTCCAGGGCCGGATAGACATCGAGGCCTGCTGCGCCCATGGCGGCGAGAAGCCCAAGCACTTCCGGATCGAGCTGAAGGCGGGAATCCTTCAAATAATAGGCAAGTTTCATATCGGACTTCAAATTTAGCACAATATTTCGTATTTTTGCACTCCAATGACTAGATTAAGCGTCAACATCAACAAAATTGCCACCCTGCGGAATGCACGCGGCGGCAACCTGCCCGACCCCGTCAAGGCCGCCGTCGACATAGAGCGTTTCGGCGCCGAGGGCATAACCGTCCATCCCCGTCCGGACGAACGTCACATCCGATATTCGGACGTCCGCGCCATCCGCCCGCTCGTCACCACGGAATTCAACATAGAAGGCAACCCCATCCCCTCCTTCTGCGACCTTGTCGCCGAGGTGCGCCCCGACCAGGTCACCCTGGTACCCGACGCCCACGACGCCATCACGTCCAACGCCGGCTGGGATACGATAGCCAACCGGGAGTTCCTCACCGAGATGTGCTCACGGTTCAAGGCCCTGGGCATACGCACGTCAATTTTCGTGGACCCCAACCCCGAAATGGTCCGCGGTGCGGCCCTGTGCGGCGCAGACCGCGTCGAGCTGTACACCGCCGCTTACGCGGAGCAGTACGTCGAAAACCGTGAAGCGGCCGTAAGGCCCTATCTGGAGGCCGCCCTGGCGGCGAAGGAGGCAGGCCTTGGCCTCAACGCCGGGCACGACCTCAATCTGGAGAATCTCGCCTGGTTCATCCGCAACATCCCGTGGACGGACGAAGTCTCCATCGGCCACGCACTCATTTCCGACGCCCTTTATCTCGGCCTTCAGAATACCGTGGCCGCATATTTGGCAGAGATTCGGAAAAAATAGTTACATTTGCAGATTGCAACTAAAGAAATTATTAGATAAGATGAAAAGAATTCTCACCGGCATCATTGCCATTGCAGGCGCAGCCGCCCTGCTCTCCACCTCGCTCACCAGCTGCAACAACGCCGGCGACCAGTCCGCCAAGGCAGCAGCAGACAGCACCGTCACCGCAGGAGCGATAGTATATTTCAACCTCGACCGCGTCATCGACGAGTACGATATGGCCAACGACCTGCGCAGCGTGGCGGAGACCAAGATCAACAGCATCAACCAGGAAGTCAACCGCCGCGGCAGCAAGCTGGAAAAGGATATCAAGACCTTCCAGGACAAGATCAACAAGGGCCTCATGACCCAGTCCGTCGCAGAGGTCCAGAGCCGCAAGCTCCAGGAGCAGAAGAACAACTTCGATCAGTATGCCGCCCAGAAGCAGCAGGAAATCATCGAAGAGCAGCAGGTAATGATGAACCAGATTGCAGACGCCATCAAGACCTACGTCGATGAGTTCAACGCCGTCAAGGGTTATGCAATGATCCTCACCACCCAGGGTGAAATCCTCCCCGCTCCCGTGGTAGTCGCCGACCCGTCCCTCGACATCACCGACGAACTCCTCGAAGGCCTCAACGCCGCATACGTAAAGAGCAAGTCCGAGAACAAAGAATAAGCCTTGAGAATCGCGATACTTTCCTGTCTGTATCCCTTCAGGGGAGGAATAGCCCAGTTCAACGCCGCCCTGGCGAGGGAACTGGGCCGCGAGCATATTGTAAAGGCCTTCAATTTCACAACCCAGTACCCTTCCCTGCTCTTCCCCGGCAAGACCCAGTACGTCACGCCCGAGGACAACGCCGACAATTATCCGTCCGAGCGCATCCTCAGCACGGTCAATCCCTTCACCTGGGGCAAGACGGCAAGGGCCATCGAGGAATGGGGAGCCGACATCCTCATCCTGCGCTACTGGATGAGCTGGTTCGCCCCTTCGCTTGGATGGGTGGCCCGCCACGTCGGCGACCGCTGCAAGGTCGTCGCGGTGACGGACAACATCATTCCGCACGAGCCCCATTTCTTCGACGCACCGCTTACAAAATGGTTCCTCAAGGGAGTGGACTGCTGCGTCCCGCTGAGCGACTCCGTCGCTTCCGAGCTTCAGGCCCTCAGCCCCGGCAAGCCCTTCCAGGTCATCCCGCATCCGGTTTACAACCATTTCGGGGAGCCCGTCGGCAGGGAGAGCGCGGAAGACGCCCTCGGCATACCCCACGGCGGCAGGAATCTCCTGTTCTTCGGACTCATCAGGAAATACAAGGGACTGGACATACTCCTCCGCGCGTTCGGAGAACTGCCGCAGGAATACCGCCTGATCATCGCGGGAGAACCCTACGGCGACTTCTCGGAATACCGCGCTCTGATTGACGCCAGCCCCGCGAAAGACCGCATTTACCTGTTCGACCGCTACATCCCCGACGCCGAAGTCCGCACGTTCATGTGCGCCTCCGACGCCGTCGTCCTGCCCTACCGCAGCGCCACCCAGAGCGGTGTAAACGCCGTCGCACTGCACTTCGAGGTCCCCATGATCGTCACCGATACCGGTTCGCTCAGGGCCACCGTCGAGGGAGCCGGCACCGGACTTGTCGTCGACAAGCCGGAACCGGCCTGCGTCCGCGACGGCATAATCCGCTTCTTCGGGACTCCCGGCCTGCAGGAGGAATGCAAAAAGAACATCCGCACGCAGAAGGAGCTTCTGTCGTGGTCCGGATTCTGCAAGAGACTGCTAAACTTCACAGCAACATTATGAGACGATACTTCATCGCAACGCTCCTGCTTTCGGTGCTCCTCCCTCTTGGGGCATCGGCGCAGTGGTACCTGTTCCCCGGCGGCCGTCCCGCCAAGGACAGCACGGATGTGAATAGGGACAACATATTCACGCCCGTCAAGACCGACGAAGAACTGCAGGCCGAAAGGGATGCGATCTGGACAAGGAAGATTGCCCTCATACTGCCCATCAAGAGCACGGAGAGCCCCAACAGCAACTTCCTCGACTTCTACTGCGGGGTGCTGATGGCCGCAGACCAGCTTTCCAGCGAAAAAGTACGCTACGAGCTCAACGTTTACGACTCCTCCGTCGAATACCCATCCGTCTCCGCCCTCGCGGAATCGGACCTCATAATCGGCCCCGTCAGTTACGAGGACATTACCCGCATCCTCCCGAGGCTCCGCGGCAAGTACCTCGTCTCCCCTCTTGACCCCAAGGCAGCCCAGCTTACCGACCGCTACAACGTCATCCAGGCCCCGGCAGGATGGGAGGCGCAGGTTGACGAGCTCGTCGCCTGGCTCGCCGAGGACCTCCGCGGAGGCGACACCGTCGTCCTCCTGCAGAGCGCTGAAGACGCCGCCGGAGAGATGGCGTCCCGCCTTGCGGTCAAGCTTGCCGAAAGGGGCATAGGCTACGAAATCAATTCGTCCGCAATAGCGTACGAGGGCACTGTACGCGGCACCTGCCGCTTCGTGCTGGCGTCGGAGAACGATTCCTTCTGCGCCACCGCCGTGCGCGATGCAGCCCTGATGAACCTCCGCGGCGGCCACAGCGTCGTCTACAGCACTTCCAGGCTCCGTTCAATCTCTGAACTTGAGATAGAAAGCATCCACGCCGCCGCCACCCGCATCACCACGTCCTACTACGCCGACCCGTCGAGCCGCGACGTCAAGATATTCAGCGACAAGTACCGTTCGGTGTTCAAGGGCGATCCCGGCCAGTGGGTGTTCCAGGGCTACGACCTCATGTACTACTTCGGCTCCACCCTGGGCCGCGACCCGGAAGTATGGAACGCCGAGCTCGCCACCACGCCCGGCAAGGGCCTCCAGACAGATTTCCGCTTCGACGCCTCCGGCAAGACCAACACCGCCGTCCGCCGCCTGCGTTACAATCCCAACAACACTATAACACTCGTCCGCTGATGGAAAAAGTCAGATGCCTCATCATAGGAGGCGGCCCTGCAGGTTACACCGCCGCCATTTACGCTTCCCGCGCCGCTCTCGGCCCCGTACTGTACGAGGGCATGGAACCCGGCGGGCAGCTCACTACCACCACCGTCGTGGAGAATTTCCCAAGTTATCCCGACGGAGTTGACGCCAACGCCCTCATGGCCGACATGCGCAAGCAGGCCGTACGCCTCGGGGCCGACATCCGCAGCGGAGCCATCACCGCGGCAGACCTGTCGCAGCGTCCGTTCAGGCTCACGCTCGACAGCGGGGACGTCATTGAGGCAGAGGCCCTGATTATCGCCACCGGCGCCACCGCACGCTACCTCGGCCTTCCGTCGGAGCAGAAGTTCCGCGGCCTTGGAGTGTCGGCCTGCGCCACATGCGACGGCTTCTTCTACCGCCGCAAGGACGTTGCGGTCGTGGGCGGAGGAGACACCGCCTGCGAAGAGGCCACCTACCTCGCAGGAATCTGCAACAAAGTCTATATGATAGTCCGCCGCGACGTCCTGCGCGCTTCCGTTGCCATGCAGGAGAAGGTCAAGGCCACACCGAACATCGAGATCCTCTGGAACTGCAACACCCGCGAGGTGCTCGGCGATTCGAGCGGCGTCACCGGCGCACGCCTCGAGCGCAAGGACGGAGAGGTCTTCGACATCGCAATCGACGGATTCTTCCTCGCAATCGGGCACAATCCCCAGTCCGCACTTTTCTCCCAGTGGGTCAACACCGACGCCGAGGGCTACATAATCACCGACGGCCGCACCAGCCACACCAACGTGGAAGGCGTATTCGCCGCCGGGGACGTCCAGGACCCCAGATACCGTCAGGCCATAACCGCCGCGGCATCGGGGTGCCGGGCCGCACTGGACGCAGAAAAATTCCTCATGCAATGAAGCGTATTCTCTTCATAGCCGCCTTACTGGTCACGGCCCTCTCCTGCAAGAGCGCCTACGAGACGCTCCTGGAGAGCAATGACGCCGAGGCCAAGTACCAGGCTGCGTTCGATTACTTCAACCAGGGCAAATTCAGCAAGTCCGCCCAGCTGTTCGAATCCCTGTCGTACCTCACCAACGGCACCGCCAGGGACGACACGGTCCAGTATTACTGGGGCCTCAGCAACTACAGGGGCAAAGACTACGTCACCGCGGAAACCAATTTCGACAACTTCACCCGCAACTTCCCCCGCAGCCCCTTTGCGGAAAGTGCGGAATTCCTCCGCCTGGACTGCCTGTTCCGCGAAACGCTCCGCTACGAGCTGGACCAGGCGCCCACCTACAAGTGCCTCACGGCCATCCACGAATACCTGATGAACCACCCGGGCACTGAGTACCGTGACGTCTGCGACCACATGGTCGACGACCTGGAAGAGCGCCTCGACCGCAAGGCCTACGAGGCCGCGTACCTCTATTATAAGATGGAAGACTACAAAGCGGCCCGCGTCGCTCTCCGCAACGTCCTCAAGGACGACGCCGAGAACCGCTACCGCGAAAACATATTGTTCTACACCGCCATGGCCTCGTACAACTACGCCGACATGAGCGTCAAGGCCAAGCAGAAGGAGCGCTTCCTGGTATTCTACGACGATTATTTCAACTTCATCGGCGAATACCCCGACTCCCCCAGGCGTGCCGAACTCGACCGCGTTTACAAGAAAGCAAAAGAAAAACACTGACAATAATGGAAAAGAAAGTACCCAACAACACCGTCACAAGGGACATCAAGGACCTTGCAGCCCCCACAGGAAACATCTACGAGACCACCGTCATCATAGCCCAGAGGGCCAACCAGATCGCACTCGCCGAGAAGAAAGAGCTCGCAAAGAGGCTCGAAGAATTCAAGGGCGAACGCGACACCATGGAAGAGACCTTCGAGAACAAGGAGCAGATAGAGATCTCCAAGTACTTCGAGCGTCAGCCCAAGCCCGGCCTGGTAGCCACCACCGAGTTTGAGAACGGCGAGCTCGACTACCGCATCGCAGCCTCCGACGGCAAGAGCGAATAGCTGTGCTGCAAAGCCTTCACATACGCAATTTCGTACTCATAGACTCTCTGGACGTACAGTTCCCGGAGGGTCTTGTCATCATTACGGGACAGACCGGCGCCGGCAAATCCATACTGCTGGGCGCACTCGGTCTGCTCGCCGGCGACAAGGCCGACCCGGGCCTGATACGCGCCGGAGCCGACAGCTGCGTAGTGGAAGGCATATTCAACACTCCTGAAGGCGAACGCATTATCCGGCGCGTAATCTATTCCTCCGGCCGCTCGCGCAGTTTCATCGACGACTGCCCCGTGCAGCTGCAGGAGCTTTCCGAACTGGGAGGGCGTCTCTTCGACATCCATTCCCAGCACCAGAGCCTCCTGCTTACGGACCGCCAGTTCCAGCTCGGTCTTCTGGACCGGTATGCCGGCGCCGCCGCCCTTGCGGAAGACTGCCGCAAGGCCTGGGAGCGAATAGGCGAATGCGACCGGGAACTGACGCAGGCAAGGCAGGCGCTGCAGCAAAGCCGCGCGGAAGCCGATTACAACAGCGCCCAGCTCCGCGAACTCGAGTCGGCAGGACTCCGCAGCGGAGAGCTGGAAGCGCTTGAGGAGGAACAGCTCGCCCTCGGTAATGCAGAAGAGATACGCGAGCGCCTCGCCACCGCTCTCGGCAGTTTCAACGGCGGAGAGATTCCCGTACGGGACGCCCTGCAGCAGGCCCGGAAGGCCCTGGAGCACGCTGCGCGCTATCTTCCCGGAGCTTCCGCACTTGCGGAAAGGATAGATTCGGCCCGGATAGAACTGGACGACATCTTCTCCGAGGTGGAAGACGCTGCGGAGCGCATCGATTCATCCCCCGCCCGGCTGGAGCAGGTGGAGCAACGTCTCTCCACCCTTTACAGGCTGATGACCAAGCACGGCGTCAGTTCCGTCGACGAACTCATCGGCGTCCGCGAGCACTATGCTTCCCTGGCAGTCGATGCCGAAGGCCTGGACGACAGGATCGCCTCTCTGGAAAAGCAGATCAAGACACTGCGGGCGGAGCACGAAGGCATCTGCCGGCGTCTTCACGGAATGCGTGAGGAGGCGGCGGGACGCTTCAGCGCCGAGGTCACGGAAGGGCTGTCCTTCCTCGAACTGGAAAGGGCGCGCTTCCAGATACGTCTCACCGGCATCGCCCCCGGCGCCACCGGAGCCGACTCCGTCGAGTTCCTGTTCAGCGCCGACGGCACTCGCAGCACCGAGCTCGCCAAGTGCGCATCGGGCGGAGAACTGTCGCGCATCATGCTGAGCCTCAAGGCCCTGATGGCCCGTTTCGAAGGCATGCCGACGCTGATCTTCGACGAAATAGACACCGGCGTATCCGGCAGCGTCGCAGCCAGGATGGGGCAGATGATCTGCCGCATGGGAGAGACCATGCAGGTGTTCTCCATCACCCATCTCCCGCAGGTTGCGGCAAAGGGCACCGCCCATTACCTTGTAAGCAAGACATTCGACGCTGCAAGCGGAGTCTCCACATCCGGCATCACCCTCCTGCAGGGAGAGGCCCGGGTGCAGGAAATCGCCCGCCTGCTCAGCGGCGAATCCATAACGGCCGAGGCCGTGGCCAACGCCAGGGCCCTGCTTAACGAAGGCGTATGAGACGCAAGACGCACCGGCAGCCGGCAGACCAGGAGTCATTCTCCAGGATGCTGGGCACCTACGGGCTGAAGCAGACCCCGCAGAGGATGGCCGTACACCGCGCCATGCTCAAGCTGATACACGCAGATGCGGATACCGTCTATGACGCCGTCGTTGCCGAGGGGGCCTGCCGCATCGCCCGGTCAAGCGTTTACAACATACTTTCATCCCTTGCCGACACCGGAATATACGCAAGGCGGTACAGTTCCAACGGCAAGGTGATGTTCGACATAAATGCGTGGAGGCACATCCACCTGTACGACACCGCCAACCACGAATTCGTGGACATCGACGCCCCGGACCTCCTGGAAGAAGTGCAGGCGTTCCTCAAGGGGCACCGTTTCCGCGGATACAGGATAGACGACCTCGACATCCAGATCCTGTGCCGCCCCACCAAAAAGAAATTGTTATGAAGCGACTGTTCATATTCCTGCTGGCCATCGCGGCCGCCGTTTCCTGTATCGACAAGGAGCCGTTCCTGTATCGTATAGTCACGTTCGGATACGTCGGCTCCGACGGTTCGCTGCTTGCCGACGACGGCATTAAGTATGTCTTCCCCGCCGGCATTCCGGATGAAGCATGGAGCAAGGCCCCCCGCGTGGTTGCGGTAATCGACGCCACGGAGCAGACTGCCGACAGCACGTACAACGCCCGTCTGCAGCAGTATATGGTTCCGCTGTACAAGGCCCCTGTAGTGCTTACGGACCCGCAGGTGCCCGATTCGCTCGGGACCGCCGATATTGCGGTTTCCAGCGTCTGGTATTCCGGAAGATGCCTCAACATGACCAATGTCATCAGGGCCATCGACGGCGAGAAGGCCGGCAATCACGTCATCAACCTTATGGCGGATATGCGCGGTGACTCCCAGGACACCCTCAGGTTCGAAGTACATCACCGCACCGTGCTGGAGGAGGCCCCCACTGAACTCTCGCATGATTACTCCTTCTATTCGTCATTCCCCATCGCGTCCCTGATGCCCAAGCGCGATTCCGTAGTGCTGAAAGTCAGCTGGACGTGGGAGGGAAAACCGGCTTCCGTAAGCGGGAAAGTCAAGATATAGATAAAATGACTATCTTTGCGAAGATATGAGCAAGTTCATCCGCATATTCATCATTGCAGTCGCCGCCCTGTGCCTGAGCTCCTGCGCCAACTCCTTCAAGGACATCAAAGTGACGTCCTGCGAGCTGCTGTCGCTATCGCCCAAGGGCCTTTCCGCCCTGGATGCCGCAATCGCCATAGGCGTCGACAACCCCACCGTACAGGTTACGCTCACCAATATGTACGCCCTCGTCAAGATGGACGGAGAACCTTGCCTGCACTTCACGGCGGACGACGTCACCCTGTCGCCCCGTTCTGAAGAGATCTACAATATCGATATCCACGGCAACATCGACGGATCCTTCAACCCTTTCCAGCTGCTCACCCTTCTGCAGGGCTCCGGCCTGGAAATGGTTACGGTCGATGTATGGTTCCGCGGCGTGCTCAAGAGCGGCTTTGGCAAGGATTTCGAATACAAGGACATACCAATCAAGGATTTGCTTGACCAGATATGAAAAGGATACTGACAATACTCGCGGCGCTGGCCGTTTGCGTGGCCGTCCGCGCGCAGCAGCAGGACAATACGGCTGCCAGGTATGACGTCCTGGAGCAGCTTTCGGATTACGTTACCGTCAACCAGAGCGACGAGGTGGCCGCAGCGCTTGCCGCCCATGTGGAGCGCAACGAGAAGCGCACCGCCGCCGGCATCACGGACCAGACATTCCGCATCCGCATATACTTCGACAGCGGTCAGAACGCCCGCGGCGAATCTGAGGCGGTTGCCGCCCGCTTCCGCAACCTGCACCCCGGAGTACCCGTGTCGCGCACTTATACCAATCCGTTCTTCAAGGTCACCGTCGGCAACTACGCATCCAAGGCGGACGCGCAGAACGCCCTCAAGACCATAGCCCAGGAGTTCCCCACGGCATTCATAGTCCGCAATTAATCCATGCTCAAGACAGGACTCGAACTCAAGCAGCAGCAGAAGCTCTCCCCCCTTCAGATCCAGACGATAAAGCTCATCGAGCTTCCCGTCCAGGACCTGGAACAGAGGGTACGCGCAGAACTGGAAAGCAACCCCGTGCTTGACGACGAGCCCGACCCGGAAAGCGAAGAGGAGCGCCGCGAGGTCTCCATCGACTCCATGAAGGAGGATGGCGACATTCCCGCTTATAAATTAAAGGTCAACAACTGGGGCAAGGACCCCCGTCCCGAATACAACACCTTCTCCGTCAAGGAGGGCTTCACCCAGAGCCTCCAGAGGCAGTTGGGATACCGCAACCTCACTCCGCACGAGCACGAGGTTGCGTCTTTCATCATAGGCAGCCTGAGCGACGACGGCTACCTGCGCCGTGACCTCGACGCCCTGGTGGACGACCTTGCCTTCCGTGCCGGAATAGAGTCCAACGTGGAAGAGGTGGAACGCATGCTCCGCGTCATCCAGGACTTCGAACCTGTTGGCGTAGGGGCGAGGGACCTGCGCGAATGCCTGCTCCTGCAGCTTCGCAACCTCCATCAGACCCCGGAGGTGGCCAATGCCATCCGCATAGTGGACGAATGCTTCCAGGACTTCTCCAACAAGCATTTCCAGAAGATTCAGTCCAAGCTGGGCATTACGGAAGACGAACTCAAGGCGGCATTCGGCAAGATAGTCAAGCTCAACCCATCCCCCGGCGGGCAGGTGGACGATTCGTACGACGACCAGTCCGGACAGATAGTCCCGGACTTCATCCTCGACGAGCACGACGGCGTGCTGGATTTCACCATGCCCCGGTTCAACATACCGGAACTGCGCGTCAACAAGAAATACGCCGACCTGCTGATGGACGCCAAAGGCTCATCCGAGCGCGCCCAGAAGGAGGCTGCAGCATTCGTCAAGCAGAAACTAGACTCCGCAAAATGGTTCGTGGAGGCCCTCAAGCAGCGCCAGAACACCCTCAGCAAGACCATGCGCGCCATCCTCGACTACCAGCACGATTACTTCATCGACGGCGACGAGAGCAACCTCCGCCCCATGGTCCTCAAGGACATAGCGGAGATAACCGGCTTTGACATCTCCACCATCAGCCGCGTAGTCAACAGCAAATACATCGAAACCCACTTCGGCATTTTCCCCCTCAAATCCTTCTTCTCCGAGGGCATGGAAAACTCCGAGGGCGAAGAGATTTCCACCCGCGAGCTCAAAAAAGCCCTCCAGGAATGCGTCGACGCCGAAGACAAGCACAAGCCCCTCACCGACGAGCAGCTCGTCGTGGAAATGGCCCGCCGCGGCTACAAGGTAGCCCGCCGCACCATTGCCAAATACCGCAGCCAGCTGGGAATCCCTCTGGCTCGGTGGCGGAAGGAAATCTAGAGCTTCTGACTTTACTGGTACAACGATTTAACTGATAATCAACCTTTTTCATAAGAGGCTGATGTTTTCTTCGCGGCGAGGTTCTGCTTAGCGCTGCTCCCGGGCGGAAAGGCCTGGCCTCCCACTACAAAATTTCTGCGCCTCCGGCTTGAAATTTCAAGGTCGGCCAGACCTTCCCGCCCTCCCGATGCTCACCACCTTTTAATATTCTTCCTCGAGGACGATGTGAGAGTGCTCACGTAGAAAGTGACTCAGCGAGGGCGAAATACAGCATTTCGAGCCCTGGAGTGGCAATTGTTGAAAAAATGTGGAAAAAATTGTAAGAAAATGGAACAAAGTGGAAAATTTCTTTATATCTTTGCAATTGCGTATAAGAATTATTATGGTCACATTCATCGGCACATACACCGCAAAGGTGGACGACAAGGGCAGGCTGGTACTGCCTGCAGCCGTCCGGCGGAGTATGCCGGTGGGTGGAGATATGAGGTTTGTAATCAAGAAAGGCATCTTCGACTCCTGCCTGGAAATGTCCACGTACGAAGCGTGGTATGCAGAGGCTGAAGATACCAAGGCCAAGCTCGACTTCTTCAACGAAGAACACGTACAGTTCTGGAGAGAATACATGCGTGGGATAGAAGTCGTCGAGCCAGACGCCAAGCTGGGTCGTATCTCCATACCCCGTAATCTTCTTGACGCTATCGGTGTAACCAAGGAAGTGGTCTTCTCAGGCATTGGAAGCAAGATGGAAGTGTGGGCGAAGGAATCTTACGAGCATTCCGGCATCACAAACGAAAAGTACGTCTCCATTGCCAGAAGCCTCTCCCGCCAATAGGTGGAGGGTCTGGAAGTGAGCGAATACCACAATCCCGTACTCCTGCAGCAAAGCGTCGACGCCCTGGTCACCAGTGCCTCGGGCAGCTACGCCGACGCCACCTTCGGCGGAGGCGGCCACAGCCGCGAAATACTCTCCCGTCTGGACGGGAACGGCCGCCTGCTCGCCTTCGACCGCGACGCCGACGCCGCGGCGAACGTCCCGCAGGACTCCCGGTTCACCCTTATCCACAACAATTTCAGATTTATACATAACTATGCTCTAATCGAGGCCCCCGAAGGCCTGGACGGCATCCTTGCCGACCTCGGAGTAAGCTCGCACCAGTTCGACACTGCGGAGCGCGGCTTCTCTTTCCGCTTCGACGGTCCCCTCGATATGCGAATGAATGTGCAGGGCGCCAAAACCGCTGCTGACATTGTCAATTCTTATACGCAAGAAGAATTGGAAAGGATCCTTAAAATCTACGGTGAGGTCGATAACGCCCGCAAGCTCGCGCAGCTCATCGTAGCCGCACGGGCGAAGGCTCCTATCCACTCCACCGGCGACCTCGGCAACGCCGTGGCGGGAGCCCTGCCTTCTTTCGCTGAGCATAAATACCTGGCCAAGGTCTACCAGGCCCTGCGCATAGAGGTCAACGACGAAATGCGCTCCCTGGAGAAATTCCTCGACGGCGCCGCCAAGTCGCTCCGCAAGGGCGGCAGGCTCGTCGTCATCACCTATCACTCCCTGGAAGACCGCATGGTCAAGAACTACATCCGCAGCGGCCGCACCGACGGCGAGGAGCAGAAAGACGTCTATGGACGCTCTTCCGCCCCCCTGAAGCCCGTCGGACGCAAGCCCGTCCTGCCAGAAGAGACGGAAATAAGCAACAACACCCGCGCCCGCAGTGCAAAGCTGCGCGTGGCAGAGAAGATATAATGGACAAAACGTGGAAAATACAAGACCTCGGACGAGGACTGCGCAACAGCCTGGTAGCAATGCTGCACGGCGAGTTCCTCCTGCGCCTCAACGTCGGGCGCTACTTCGTCCACATCGTCTATGTATTCTTCCTCTTCGCCATGGTCATCTGGATCTCGCTGATGATAGAGAACACGATGAACAAAGTGGAGAAGAACAAGTCCGTGCTCCAGGAACTGGAAATAGTACACTCGCAGAAGGTATTCGACCTGGTGAGCCTGAGCAAGCGCTCGTCGGTGCGGAACCTTCTGGAACAGAAGGGCTCCAAACTGACGGAACCCACCCAGCCTGCAACCTTATTGATAAAGTAAGATGGAAGCGAACAACGGAACCAAAAAGACACGCGACCGTATAGGAGTGATCCTGTACGTGCTTTACGTCGTGCTGCTGCTCGCATCCGTGGTGCTCTTCCTCAAGATTGCGGGCATACAGCTGTTCTTCAAGCCCAATCCCAAGATTGCCACCGCCCTCACCCCCAGCAGCCGCGCGCGCACGCTGGAGCCCATTCGCGGCAACATCATAGACTGCAACGGCCGCATCCTCGCCATGTCCTGCCCCACCTACCAGATAGCGATGGACTGCACCGTAAGGCGCGAGGAGTTCGCCGCCGACACCAAGAAGGGCGAACAGCGCGAGAAGGCATGGCAGGAGAAAGCGCTTGCGCTCAGCAGGGAGCTGCCCAAGGTATTCCCCGACAAGACCGCCGACCAGTATTACAAACTGATCATGGACGGCCGCAGGAACGGCAAGAAGTACGTCCGCCTGGGCAAGCCGGTGGACCGCAACGTCTACAACCGCGTCAAGGAATTCCCCCTCTTCAACGAGGGCCGCAACCAGGGCGGATTCATCGCCGAGCAGAAGAACATCCGCATCTATCCGTACGGCAAACTCGCCCGCCGCACCATAGGATTCGTACGCGACAACAGTTCCGCCGTAGGCAACACCCACGTCGGCCTGGAGGGCAAGTTCGATTACGTACTCCACGGCAAGGAAGGCAAGGAGTGGCTCAAGGTCACCGACGCCGGACGCGTTCAGGACAACGACAGCACGCGTACGCGCGCTGAGGACGGCAAGGACATCCGCACCACCATCAACATCGACTACCAGGACATCGCTTACCGCGCCCTGTACGGCGAGATTGCCGAAGAGACCGACCTCGAGGGCGCCTGCCTCGTACTGATGGAATCCGCCACAGGCGCCATCAGGGCTATGGTCAACCTCTACCGCGACGGCGAGGCCGCGGATTTCGAGGAGGTCAGCAACCTGGCGATCGGCAGGGCCATCGAACCCGGTTCCGTATTCAAGACCGTCACCCTCATGCAGGTTCTCTCCGACGGCCACATCAAGAGCCTGGAAGACCTCATCCCCACCAACCACGGCAACATCAAGGGCGTACGGATTGCCCAGGACTCTCACATCCTCGACCATGAGAGGCTGCACGGTACGAACAGCATCTCCGTCATCGACGGATTCAAGATATCCTCCAACTACGTATTCGGCACGCTTGCGGTTTCCAACTACAGCAAGAAGCCCATGCGTTTCATCGAGAACATCCACAGCTACAAGCTGGCGGAGGCCTTCGACTTCGACCTCGCAGGCCTCGCCACTCCCACCATTCCTTCACCCAAGGACAAGAACCGCTACTGGAGCCTCACCGACCTGGCCGTCATGGGCTACGGATACGGCACCCGCGAGACCCCGCTGCACATCCTTACCTTCTACAATGCCATCGCCAACAAGGGCCGCATGATGAAGCCCTACCTGGTCGAAGACATCGAGAAGGACGGCAACGTGAAGAACATGCGCGGCCCGGCACTCATGTCCACCATCTGCAGCAAGGCAGTGGCCGACACCATCACGCGCGCGCTCAAGGCGGTTACCGAAGAAGGCACCGCCCGCAGGCTCAAGGATGCCAAGTGCCCCGTCGCCGGCAAGACCGGAACATCTTTCGGAACTTACTCCGGAGGAGGCTACAAAGACGAATACGGCAGGCACAAGTACCAGGGCACCTTTGTGGGCTTCTTCCCCGCCGACGACCCTCACTACAGCGTCATCTGCACCGTATTCAGCAAGCCTACGTCCAAGCAGTTCCAGGGCGGCGGCATACCTGCGAGAGCAATCAAGAGCCTGGTCAACGGGCTTTACAGCATAGACCCTTGTTTCCAACCCAGACTTACCGCAAGCAAATGAGACTGTCCGACATCATAAAGAACTGCGGAGTCATTTCGCTGAAAGGAAGCGCCGACATGCAGATCGGAGCCGTGTGCAACGACTCCCGCCGCGTCGTGCCGGGAAGCCTCTTCATAGCGGTCAACGGCTGCGGAAACGACGGGCGCGCCTACATCGACAAGGCCATAGAACTCGGAGCCTCTGCGGTGATGTATGAAGATGACGGCCGGGTGTTGCCTACAAGCGTCTGCAGCATCACCGTAAAGGACTCCCGAAAGGCCATCGCATACGCGGCGGACGCATTCTACGGGCATCCGAGCGGCTCGCTAAAACTGGTCGGCATAACCGGCACCAACGGCAAGACGACCACCGTCACCCTGCTTTACCGGCTGTTCCGGTCGATGGGATACGAATGCGGACTGCTTTCCACCATCGCCAACTACGTGGGCGGCGAAAGGCTCGAGACCGCCAATACCACCTCCGACCCCCTCACCACCAACAGCCTTCTCGCACAGATGGTGGAGAAGGGATGCCAGTACTGCTTCATGGAGGTCAGTTCCATCGGAGTGGAGCAGGAAAGGGTGACCGGCCTGGAATTCGCCGTCGGCATCTTCTCCAACCTCACCCACGACCACCTGGACTACCACGGCACCTTCGCTGAGTACCTGCGCTGCAAGAAGCGCTTCTTCGACGAACTGCCCGCCGGTGCCACCGCCATCACCAACATCGACGACAAGCACGGCGAGGTTATGCTCCAGAACACCGCCGCCCGCAAGGTGACGTACTCCTGCAGGCGTATGGCCGACCACAGCTGCCGCATCCTCGAGAAGAGCTTCGAAGGAATGCTGCTGAAGATCGACGGCACCGAGGTCTGGACAAGGCTGGTTGGAGAACACAACGCATACAACCTGATGGCCATATACTGCGCCGCACTTGCACTGGGCGCACCCGCGGACGAGGTCCTCGTGGCACTTTCCGCGCTGGAATCCGCCCCGGGACGCCTGGAGACCATCCATGGCCCCGGCGACGTTGTTGCCGTAATCGATTACGCCCACACGCCCGACGCCCTGGAGAACGTCCTCCGCACGCTCCGCGAAGTCGCCCCGTCAAGGACGCTCGTATGCCTCTTCGGCTGCGGCGGCGACCGCGACAGGACCAAGCGCCCCGAGATGGCCCAGGTCGCCCAGAAGTGGGCCGACCGCATCATCGTAACCTCGGACAATTCCCGCACGGAACGCACCGAGGACATCATGGAAGACATACGCGGCGGACTGGACCGCAGCGGACTCGGCAAAGCCATTTTCATCGCCGACCGCAAGGAGGCCATCCGTACGGCGCTCATGTTCTCCCCTGCCGGGAGCACCGTCCTGCTGGCCGGAAAAGGCCACGAGACGTACCAGATCATCGGCACGCAAAAGACACATTTTGACGAAAAAGAAATAGTAACAGATATTTTCAGGCAATGCTCTACCACCTTGTAGATTGGCTCGAAAGCCTCGGCGTCCACATTCCCGGCATGGGACTGGTCCATTACCTTTCATTCAGGGCAATGGCGGCAGCCGTCATCAGCATGCTCATTGCCTTCATCGCCGGAGGCAAGATAATCCGCTGGCTGCAGAAGCACCAGATCGGAGAGACCATCCGCGACCTCGGACTCGAGGGCCAGATGCAGAAGAAAGGCACCCCCACCATGGGCGGCCTCATCATCATGATTTCCCTGCTGGGCTCCGCCCTGCTGGTCTGCCGGCTCGACAGCATCTACACCATCCTGCTGCTCATCACCACCGTCTGGTGCGGCGGCATCGGCTTCCTGGACGACTACATCAAGGTTTTCAAGCACAACAAGGAAGGCCTCAGCGAGAAGGGCAAACTGATACTGCAGTTCGCACTCGGCCTGCTGGTGGCACTGATTGTCTGCATCAGCCCCGACATCCCCACCGACAAACTCGTCACCACGATTCCCTTCGTGAAGGCGCACGAGTTCGACTACAGCTGGCTTTCCCCCTTCAAGGGACAGCTCGGAGTCTATTGCTCCTGGGGCATTTACATGATAATGATCATCCTCGTCACGCTCGCCTGCTCCAACGGCACCAACCTTACCGACGGTATGGACGGCCTCGCCACCGGAACCTCGGCGATCGTAGGCGTCACGATAGGTGTGATGGCATGGCTCAGCGGTGACGTCATCGACGCCAATTACCTCAACATCATGTACATACCGGGCTCGGGCGAGGTGGCCATCTTCATGGCGGCGTTCGTAGGCGCACTCATCGGATTCCTGTGGTACAACACCTTCCCGGCGCAGGTCTTCATGGGCGACTCCGGGAGCCTCACCATCGGAGGAATCATCGGCGTGAGCGCCATCCTCATCCGCAAGGAGCTCATCCTCCCGCTGCTCTGCGGCATCTTCGTGGCGGAGAGCCTCTCGGTTATAATCCAGAGGACCTGGTTCAAGCACACCAAACGCAAATACGGAGAAGGACGCAGGGTGTTCCTGATGGCGCCGCTGCATCATCATTACCAGAAAAAAGGCATACCGGAACCCCGCATCGTAACCCGGTTCTGGATCATAGGAATAATACTGGCGGTATCCACACTCGCCATACTCAAGATAAGATAGAAAGATGTCCAAGATAGTTGTATTGGGTGGAGCCGAAAGCGGCGTAGGAGCCGCAGTGCTCGCAAAAGTGAAGGGATTCGACGTATTCCTGTCCGACAACGGGCAGATAAAGGATGAGTACGCCAAGACCCTGCGCGAATGGGGTATTCCCTTCGAGCAGGGAGGACATACGCGCGAGCGCCTGCTCGACGCCGACGAGGTCATAAAGAGCCCCGGAATCCCCTCCACGGCACCCCTTGTCCGCGAATTCGCCGCAAAGGGCACCCACATCGTCTCCGAGATTGAATTCGCTTCCCGCTACGACAGCGCGAAGAAGATCTGCATAACCGGTTCCAACGGCAAGACCACCACCACGTCGCTGATACATTACCTGCTCAAGGAGGCCGGCCTCAACGTAGGCCTCGGCGGCAACATCGGCAAGAGTTACGCCCTGCAGGTGGCAACCGAGAAGCACGACTACTACGTACTGGAAATCAGCAGCTTCCAGCTCGACGACACCTACGAGTTCCGCCCCGACATAGCGATCATCACCAACATCACCCCGGACCATCTTGACCGCTACGACCACAACATGGAGAACTACGTGCGGGCCAAGTTCAAGATCACCCGCAACCTCCGTCCCGAGGACTGCTTCATCTTCGACTCCGACGATGCAATCACCGTGGAGCACCTCAGCAAGATAGTCCTCCACTGCAAGATGCTCCCCTTCTCCCAGGAGAAGAAGGTCGAGCAGGGCGCTTACCTGGACGGCAGCCGCATCGTGGTCCGCTACGAGCAGAGCGAAAGCGAAATCTACCTCCGCGAGCTGGCTCTCGGCGGCAGGCACAACATATACAACTCGATGGCCGCGGCGATAGCCGCCAAGGTCACCGGCATCGAGGACTCCACCATACGCGAGGCCCTCGGCAGCTTCGCACCCATAGAGCACAGGCTCGAACCGGTGCTGAGCGTACGCGACGTACTGTACATCAACGACTCCAAGGCCACCAACGTGGACTCCGCCTGGTATGCGCTCGAGTGCCAGACCAGGCCGGTAGTATGGATCGTAGGCGGCACCGACAAGGGCAACGACTACAGCACCCTCAACGACCTGGTGCGCGAAAAGGTGAAAGCCATCGTGTGCCTGGGAGTGGATAACAGGAAGATACACGAGGCATTCGCCCCGATAATAGGAGAAGAGATGATTGCCGACACCGACAGCGCCGAAGAGGCGGTGAAGGTATCGAGCATGATAGCAAAACCCGGCGACGTGGTGCTCCTGAGCCCCTGCTGCGCCAGTTTCGACCTCTTCCAGAATTACGAAGACCGCGGACGCAAGTTCAAGATGGCGGTCCGCAAACTGTAAGGCAATGGCAAAGGGAAAACGCACAACGGCCTGGAATTTCTTCGAGCAGATCGAAGGCGACAAGGTGGTCTGGATCATCGCACTGATGTTGATCCTGATCAGCATCGTGTGCATTTTCTCATCCACCTCACGCCTGCTCGAAGGCGGTCAGACGCGCGTGGACATCGTACGCCACCAGCTGCTGATAGTCGCCGCCGGCCTTGCGCTCATCATAGTCTGCTACAACATAAAGAGCCTGGGATTCTTCAGGTGGATGTCCAAGTGGGGCTTCCTGCTGAGCTTCGCGCTGCTCGCACTGCTGCTTGCAAAGGTGGACCTGCCGTTCCTCAAGTCCATCGAAATCAACGGCGCAAGGCGCATCCTGCGCATCCCGGGCCTGCAGATCCACGTTTTCGAGATAGTGAAGGTCGCGATGGTGCTGTACCTTTCCTGGGCGCTGGACGCCTTCAAGAAGGGCGAGCTGAAGGGGCCGAAGAAGGATATCTGGAAGAAGATACTCTATATCTACCTGCCGTTCATCATCACCCTGCTGATGATCATTCCGGGCAGCAACTCGTCGGCGGTTTTCATCGGTGGCATAATGTTCCTGGTGATTCTGCTGGGCGGAGGGAACCTGCGCGACCTGGCAATACTTGCAGCCGCGGCGGTCATAGCCATAGCCACCTGCTGGGGCATCTACGAACTCAGCGGCAAAAAGGTCCTGGGGCGCATAGGCACGGCGGTGAGCCGTCTGTCCGAGCACGACAACTGGGAGCAGCAGGTAATAGACGCCCGCGTGGGTTCGGACGAATACTACAAGGCCCTGGACAAGATACGCCAGCCCTACAGCGCCAAGATAGCCATAAAGGAAGGCGGCATACTCGGCAAGGGTCCCGGACAGAGCACCCAACGCTACGTCGTCCCCGATATGTCGGAGGACTACATGTACAGCTTCATCATAGAGGAATATGGCCTCTGGGGTGCCCTGATTGTAATCTTCCTATATGTCTCGCTGATGGCGAGAGGATCGATAATAGTGCGAAACTGCGGCAAGGACCTGTACGCCAAGCTCACCGTGGCGGGTCTGTGCCTGCTCATCACCGGCCAGGCGTTCCTGCACATGTTCGTCAACGCCGACATCGGCCCAATGACCGGACAGACGCTGCCGCTCATCAGCCACGGCAACAGCGCATTCCTGTGCTTCAGCCTGGCATTCGGCATCATCCTGTCATTCAGCCGCATAGCGCAGAGGCGCATAGAGAAGGAACAGCGCTACGCCGAGCCGCTGATGGAGCTTAAGGAAAACGTCCAGGCAGGTCTTGATGACCTTGAAAAATTCGAGACCGACGGCGTACCGCAGGACATCCCGGAAGAAGAAGATGAAGTTCAACTCGCAGAAGAAATGAACGATTATGGAATATAAGGCACTGAGGGTCATCATAAGCGGAGGAGGCACGGGAGGCCACATTTTCCCGGCCGTATCGATCGCGCGCAAGCTCGTGGAGGTCAACCCTTCCACGGAGATACTCTTCGTGGGCGCGGAAGGCAAAATGGAGATGGAGAAGGTCCCCCGCGAGGGCTTCCGCATCGTCGGACTGCCCATAACGGGCCTGCAGAGGCAGTTCACCGTTCGCAACATCATCAACGACCTGGGAGTCCCCTTCCGTTTTGCCGGCAGCATCCTGCGCGCCCGCAAGATCATCAGCGACTTCAAGCCGGACATCGCCGTGGGAGTAGGCGGTTACGCCAGCGCTCCCCTGCTCATGGCGGCTACCAGGATGAAGGTTCCTTCCCTCATCCAGGAGCAGAACGGATTCGCCGGACTGACCAACAAGATGCTCGGAAACAGGGTCCGGAAGATCTGCGTCGCCTACGAAGGCATGGAACGCTTCTTTCCCGCCGACAAGATAGTCATGAGCGGCAACCCCATCAGGCCGGAAATCCACCCCTACGGCGAGGCGGAGCGCGCAGAGGGCATTGAATTCTACGGATTCACCCCCGGCAGGAAGCACATGCTCATCGTCGGCGGAAGCCTCGGCAGCGGCACCCTCAACAACGCAATGAAGGCCTGGATCGAGGCCGGCTGCCCCGGAGGAGAGAATACCGAAATCCTCTGGCAGTGCGGCAAATACTACAAGAACGGCATAGACGCGTTCATGGCCGGACGCAATCTGCCGTCGGTGAAATACAGCGACTTCATCTCCCGTATGGACCTGGCCTACGCCATGGCCGACGTGGTGGTGAGCCGCAGCGGCGCGTCCAGCGTATCGGAAATATGCGCAGCGCACAAGGCGGCTGTGTTCGTGCCTTCTCCCAACGTGGCGGAGGACCATCAGACACACAACGCGATGGCGCTCGTACGCAAGGATGCGGCGATGCTGGTAAAAGATTCCGAAGCGGTGGAGAAACTCCTCCCGACCGCCCTGGAGCTTGCAGCGGACAGTGAAAAGACGGCCATGCTGGGCAGGAACGCCGGAAAGATGGCGCTCCCAGACGCAGCAATGACCATAGTTGAAGAAATATACAGGATACTGGGATGAAAGACGACAGGACTAAACAGGTTTACCTCATAGGCATAGGCGGCATTGGAATGAGCGCCCTTGCCAGGTGGTTCAAATTCCGCGGCCTTTCCGTAAGCGGCTACGACCGCACGCCGTCCGAACTCACGCAGAAGCTCGAGTCCGAAGGCATACCCGTACATTACGAGGACACCCCCGGCGCCATTCCCGCCGACATTGAGTCCACCCTGGTCATCTACACGCCGGCAGTCCCGGAAGACCTGCACGAAATGCAGTACGTACGCGAGCACGGCTACAGGCTTCTCAAGCGTTCCCGCGTCCTCGGAGAAATAGCCCGCGACCAGATCTGCCTCGCCGTCGCCGGCACGCACGGGAAGACCACCACATCGACCCTCATCGCCCACATCCTCACCGAGGGCGGATACGGCTGTTCAGCATTCCTCGGCGGCATATCGAAGAATTACGGCACCAACCTGCTGATGAGCCAGGCCAACACCATAGTGGCCGAGGCCGACGAGTTCGACCGTTCCTTCCTCCAGCTGCATCCGGACATCGCCGCCATCACCGCTATGGACGCCGACCACCTGGACATCTACGGGGACCTCGCCCACGTGCAGGAAGCCTTCCGCGAATTCGCATCGCAGGTGCACGAGACCATCATACTCAAGTACGGCCTTCCCATCAAGCCGTCTGACGTCAGCGCGCGCATCTTCACATATCATTTCAATGACACACGCGCCGACTTCTACAGCACCAACCTGCGTCTTGCCCCCGACGGGCACTACACCTTCGACCTGGTGTATCCCGGCGGCACGCTGCGCGACATCCGCACGGGCGCGCTGGGATGGGTGAACGTGGAGAACGCGGTAGCGGCGGCGGCGGTATGCCTCTGCCATGGCACGGACGGGCAGAAACTGCGTCACGCCATAAGCTCCTTCCAGGGAGTCCAGCGCCGTCTCGACGAGCACGTAAACAAACCGGGGCTCACCTACATCGACGATTACGCACACCATCCGGCGGAGCTTGCGAGCGCCATTTCGTCGCTCCGCGGCATCTTCCCGGGGCGCAGGATAACGGGCATCTTCCAGCCGCATCTCTACACCCGCACGCGCGACTTCGCACCGGAGTTCGCAGCCGCCCTGAGCAAGCTGGACAAGCTCATCCTGCTCGACATATACCCCGCACGCGAGGAACCCATACCCGGAGTCACCTCCGAGCTGATTTACAAGGACGTCACCGCAGCCGAGAAGATGCTGATAAAGCGGGACGAGCTGATGGACGTCCTGAAGAACGAACCCGTCGACGTACTTGTCACGTTCGGCGCCGGCAACATAGACAGATTCATCCGACCCATAACCCAGATGCTTAACGAACGATAATGAACCGTTACGCCAAATATTTAGCCGCCACGGCGTCCATCTTCATGATGCTGGCGGGATTCGTAATCCTCCACGGATGCGTGGAGAAGGCGAACTCCCGCAGGCTCTGCGACTCGCTGGACGTCCGCATCGAGGGGGACCTGGAATTCGTCACTCAGGACGACATCAGGGGCTACCTCGACAAGCGTTACGGCTGCTATATCGGCGCACCGCTCGACAGCATCAACCTGGGTTACATAGAGGACCTGCTCAAGAAGAAGAGCGTAGTGAAGGGCTGCGAGGCCTGGACCACGCGCGACGGCGTGCTGCACGTAAGCATCAGGCAGCGGGAGCCGGCGCTGCGCTTCGACCGCGGCGGCAGTGGATTCTACATCGACAGGGAAGGTTCCGTGATACCGCTGCACCCCAGCTACACGGCCCCTGTGCCCGTAGTCGAAGGCAACATACCCCCGCTGGAGAAGGGAGAGAAAGCGGAATGGAGCACCGGGGTCCTGGCACTTGTGGACTTCATCGGCACGTCGAAGGCCTGGAAGGAAAGGGTGGAGAAGATCTCCGTAAATGCAGCCGGAGACCTGGAGATCAGGCTCAGGGACGGAAAGGAAAGATACATCCTGGGCGCCCCCGACGCTCCCAGGGATAAGTTCGACAGGATACAGAAGTACTTCACGTACATAGTCCCGGAAAAGGGCGAAGGATACTACAAAAGCGTAAACCTCAAATACAACAACCAAATAATATGCAGGAAAGATATATAGCGACAGTCGATCTGGGCACTTCGAAGCTCGCACTCTGCGTAGCAAAGATCGTCGGCGAGAACGTCCAGATCATCTACTACAAGGAGAGGCCTTCGGACGGCATACGCTACAACTGCGTATTCAACCCCCGCAGGGCCGCCGCACCGCTCCGTGCCGCGATAGCCGAGGCTGAGGACGAACTGCAGATAAAGATACTGCAGGTGGTCGTCGGCCTGCCCCGGTACAACGTGCACCAGGAGACGGCGAGCGCGCGCATAGACCGCAGCGAGCCGTCCTCGATGATCGGAGACGATGAGATCCTCGCCCTCAAGAGCATCGCCCTCGACAATTACCCCCTGTCGGACGGCAGCAAGGAAATCATCTACGGAGCCGTTCCCCAGTCCTTCTCCACCGACGACTTCATCGGCAGTGAAGACGACGTGGTCGGCACGACCAGCGATTCCCTGTCCGGCAACTTCAAGATATTCGTCGGCGCCAAGAAGGCCGTGAGGAATATCGACATAATGCTCAACGACGCAGGAGTGGCGCTTGCCCAGGCCATTTTCACTCCTACGTCCACCGGCGAGGCCGTACTGAAGGACGACGAAATGACCAACGGCGTCGCCCTCGTCGAAATGGGAGCGGGCGTGACCTCGCTGTCCATCTATCAGGGAGGCATAATGAGATACTTCGCTTCCATTCCTTTCGGAGGCAAGAGCATAACCACCGACATAAGGCTCGAGTGCGCCTTCGACGACCATCTTGCAGAGAACATCAAGCTCGCGTTCGGCGCCTGCCTGCCCGACAAGCTCCAGACGATGAGCGACAAGGTCCTGCAGATCAACGACGAAGAGAACGGCACCTACGAGCATCTGAGCGTAAAGTACCTGTCGGAAATCATCACCAGCCGCTGCAGGGAGATAGTCCAGGCGGTCCTGTTCAGCATACAACAGAGCGGGTTCGCCGACAGGCTCCGCTGCGGCATCGTACTCACCGGAGGCGGCGCCAATATGGCCAACCTCACGAACCTCATCAAGGAGGAATCGGGTTACAACGTACGCGTGGGCTTCCCTCTCGCCCGCAAGTTCTCATCAGACGGCTGCCCCGGCATAGGCGAAGCGGAAGCTTCCGCATCCGTCGGAATGATACTGGAGGCCGCCACCGACCCGTTCCTCAATTGCATATCCGACGCCGCCAGGCCTGAGCAACCGGCCCCCGTTGAGCAGAAGGAAGTGGCTCCTGACGCCAACGGCCAGGGCAATCTCTTCGACAGGGCCGAGACCGAGCAGGAGCCCACAGTAAGGATAAAGAGGATTCCGACGGGCGGCAAGAAAAAGAAAGAAAAGCCCGTCAAGCCTGAAAAGCCGGCATCCGACAAGCCCACCGGATTCAAGATATTCTGGGACAAGCTCAACAACGCCATCAAGGACGGCTTTGACGGCACTCTCGGAGCGTTTTACGACGAAATTGACACCAAGAAGCAGTAACGAAGTATGTTCGAGGATTTCAACATAGACATTGAAGCTACGGTCCCTACGGACTGGAAGCGTTCCGACCAGATCATCAAGGTGATAGGCGTCGGAGGAGGTGGCTGCAACGCAGTCTCGTATATGTACAGGACAGGAATCGAGGGATGCAGCTTCGTAGTCTGCAACACCGACTCCCAGGCGCTGGAGTGCAGCCCCGTCCCCGTCAAGATACAGATGGGTGCGGGCCTCGGCGCCGGTACCAACCCCATCAAGGGACGCAACGCAGCCATCGACAGCCAGGCCGAGATCGAGAAGAAGATCATCGACACCGGCACCCGCATGCTCTTCATCACCGCCGGAATGGGCGGCGGCACCGGCACCGGAGCCACTCCCATCATCGCCAAGATGGCCAAGGAGAAAGGCATACTTACGGTCGCCGTCGTCACGCTGCCGTTCAAGAACGAGGGCGACAGGGCGATGTCCCGTGCCATCGACGGTATCCAGGAACTGGAGAAGAACGTCGATTCCCTGCTCATCATCAACAACGAGAAGCTGTACGCCCACTTCGGCGACAAGCTCACCCACGACGCCTTCCCCAAGGCCGACGAGGTGCTCACGACCGCAGTCAAGGGCATCATCGAGATCATCCAGAAGCCCGGATACATCAACGTGGACTTCGAGGACGTGATGACCATGATGAAGGACAGCGGAATGGCCCTGATGGGCTACGGCGAGGGCAGTGGGGAAAACCGCATCGAGGAGGCCGTCAAGCAGGCCTTCGAGTCTCCCCTGCTCAACGATTTCGACCTCAAGACCGCCAAGAACGTCCTCGTGAACATCACCGGCGGCAAGAACGAGCGGGGCCTCACGATGGACGACATGTCGGAAATCAACCGCCGCATCGACGAATACACCGGCGGGGCCAACAACTTCAAGCGCGGCCTCATCTGGGACGAGAACCCCGAGGTGGGAGACCATATCCACATCACCTCCATCGTCACCGGCCTCAAGTTCATAGACATAGTCGGCTCCCGCCGCGACATGGGCAACTACATCATGATTACCCGCGGTTTCACCTACGACAAGAACGAGGCCGCAAGCACGCGCGGAATCGACCTCATCGGCGACAGCCAGGGTTCGCGCATAGGATACACCAGCGACAACCAGAGGCTGTTCCGCTACGATCCGGAGAAGAAACCGGCGCTGCTGGTATCGGCCGGAGAGCCCCTCGCTGACCTTGAAAACATACCTTCAATCCGCAGATCATGAAAAGAGTAAGAGTAAGATTCGCACCGTCCCCGACGGGACCGCTCCATATGGGCGGCGTACGCACTGCGCTGTACAATTATCTCTTCGCCAAAAAGCACGGCGGAGACTTCATACTGCGCATCGAGGATACAGACTCCCACCGCTTCGTTCCCGGAGCGGAGGAATACATAATCGAATCCCTGCGCTGGTGCGGCATAATGCCGGACGAGGGCCTGGACGAGTCGATGCGGCTTGCATCCGTTAAATCCGAGCGCAATCCCCATGCGCCCTACAGGCAGTCCGAGCGCAAGAGCATCTACCGCGCCTACGCCGAGCAGCTGGTGCGGGACGGATTCGCGTACTATGCCTTCGATACAGCTGAAGAGCTGGAGGGCAAGCGCGCCGCCGCCGAGGGTGCCGGCGAGACATTCATCTACAGCGCCGCCACACGCGGAGGACTCAGGAACTCCCTGACCATCGACGCCTCCGAAGTCGCATCGCTGCTGGAGTCCCGCACCGACTGGACCATCAGGTTCAAGATGCCCGCCGACCGCGTCGTAGAGATGGACGACATCATCCGCGGCCATATCGAAGTCAATTCTTCCACCCTGGACGACAAGGTCCTGTGGAAGAGGGCCGATGAGCTTCCCACATACCACCTTGCCAATATAGTTGACGACCACCTGATGGAAATCAGCCACGTCATCCGCGGCGAGGAATGGCTGCCGTCGCTCCCCCTGCATTACCTCCTCTACGAGGCATTCGGCTGGGAGAGGCCGCAGTTCGCCCACCTGCCGCTGCTGCTCAAGCCCGTCGGAAACGGCAAACTGAGCAAGCGCGACGGCGACAAGATGGGATTCCCGGTGTTCCCGCTCAAGTGGGTCGCGCCGGACGGGGCCGTGTCCCGCGGATATCGCGAGGACGGGTATTTCCCCGATGCCTTCGTGAACCTTCTTGCAATGCTCGGATGGAATCCGGGTACCGAACAGGAAATCTTCTCGATGGATGAACTGGTAGAGGCCTTCTCGCTGGAGAAGGTGGGCAAGTCCGGAGCCAAGTTCAACCCCGACAAGGCAAAATGGTTCAACAAGGAATATCTTCGCATGCGCAGCTCCGAAGAGCTTGCACGGGAGTTCGTGCCCGTGCTGGAGGCTCACGGAGTAAGCGCATCATTCGATACGGTTACCGAGGTAGTTGAGCTTATCAAGGAGAGGGCCACTTTCGTCGCCGACTTCTGGGATATAGCCTGGTACCTGTTCGTGGCTCCTTCGGAATATGCAGAGAAGGATGCCGCCAAGTTCTTCAAGGCCGAAAACGTGCAGATGGCACGCGAGGCCATGGAGAAGTCTTCCTCGGCCGAAGCTATGGAAGAATACATCCGTAGCAAGGAATGGCCGATGGGCAAGGTGATGAACTGCATCCGCCTCGCCCTGACGGGTTCGTCAAGCGGACTCGGAATCGCTGATATAATTCGTTTTATAGGCTGGGAGGAGGCGCTCGCGCGTTTCCAAAGGGCCGAAGAGCGGTTATTTTAAACACGGGGCACGGGCAAGGACATATGTCCGGGCCCCGGTGCCGACAAACTTTCCCTCCCGGTAGCCTGTTTATAGGCACGTACTCTGAATAGTCCGGGACTGGATAAGGGTCTGACGCTGCATTGTTTCTAGGGTTTAGCAGCCACGATCCCGGTCCGGTCCCGGGGCTGTTTTTATGTCTGCGCATCGCAGTTGACAAGCTTTTTTCTTATCTTTGCAGACGTGAGCAACAATGAACTGGCATCTCTTCTGGAAAGGCACGGAATAAGGCCGACGGCGAACCGTGTCGTCATAGCCGGGGCGCTGGCTGCTGCCGGGCGGCCGGTGTCGATGGGGGAACTGGAGACGGAACTTGACACCATCGACAAGTCCAACATTTCCAGGGCGCTGGCGGCGTTCCGGGCGGCGCATATGGTACACGTCATCGAAGACGGCTCCGACAGCGTCCGCTATGAGTTATGCCTGAGCGACCACGAGCACCACGACAGCGACGTCCACGTCCACTTCTACTGCGAGCGCTGCGGCAAGACCTTCTGCCTGAGCGACATCCCCATCCCGCCCGTCACCCTCCCCGACGGCTGGGATGCACAGACCTCCAACTACATCGTCAAGGGCGTCTGCCCCGACTGCCGGTAGTCAGCACTGCTGCTGAAGAAGCACTGTTTGCAACCCGGTTGCAGACGGGGCGCCGTATCTTTGCACCGTACAAATCCGAAAAGATATGGCACACGAACATCATCACGAAGAACACCATCACGAAGAAGGCGGAGTACGCGAATCGATAATCAGGATCGCAGTTTCCACCGTTCTCCTTATAGCAGCGATAATCATCACACATAAATTCCAGCTTCCCCTCTGGCAGCAGCTCCTCATTTTCCTCGTCCCCTACCTCGCAGCAGGCATGGACACCCTGAAGGAAGCCGCAGAAGGCCTCGCCCACGGAGACGCCCTTGACGAAAACTTCCTCATGGCCGTCGCCACAATCGGCGCGCTGGCCATAGGATTCCTGCCCGGAGCCGAGCCGCAGTTCGCGGAGGCCGTATTCGTCATGCTATTCTTCCAGGTGGGAGAGATGTTCGAGGGCATAGCCGAAGGGCGCAGCCGCAGGAGCATCGCACACCTTATGGACCTGCGGCCCGACAGCGCCAATCTTGAGAAAGACGGCGTCATCAGCGTAGTGGATCCATCGACAATAGCACCCGGTGACGTCATCATCGTCAGGCCCGGAGAGAAGATTCCGCTCGACGGTACAGTCATCAGCGGCAAGTCCACCCTTGACACCAAGGCACTTACAGGAGAGAGCATACCCCGCGGCGTGGATGCGGAGGACGAAGTTTTCAGCGGATGCGTCAACCTGTCGGGAGTGCTCAGGATACGCGTCACCAAGCCATTCGGCGAATCCACGGCCAGCCGCATACTGGAACTCGTGGAGAACGCCGCCGACAACAAATCCCGCAGGGAGGGATTCATCACCCGCTTCGCACACGTATATACGCCGGTAGTCGTAGGCGCGGCGGTACTGCTTGCCGTCATCCCCACCCTTCTCGGAGGGACGTTCGCAACCTGGCTCTACCGGGCGCTGCTCTTCCTCGTCGTATCCTGCCCCTGCGCGCTGGTCATTTCGGTGCCGCTTTCGATGTTCGGAGGCATAGGAGGCGCCTCCCGAAAGGGCATACTCTTTAAAGGATCCAACTATCTGGAGGCAATCTCCAAAGTCGGCACTGTCGTATTCGACAAGACCGGAACGCTCACCCGCGGCGTCTTCGAAGTCACCGCCGTGCATCCGGAACTTATCGAAGAAAAGGAACTCCTGCACCTTGCGGCCCACGTGGAGCGGTACTCGGTCCACCCGATCGCCGCGTCGCTGCGGGCCGCCTATCCCGACGAGGATGACGACTGCACGGTGGAAAACGTACAGGACGTCGCAGGAAAGGGCGTATCGGCAATGGTAAACGGCCGCCGCGTTTGCGTAGGCAACGGTGCGATGATGGACGACGAAGGGGCCGCGTGGCATCCCTGCCACAAACACGGGACCATCGTCCACGTAAGCATCGACGGTGTCTATGCAGGGCATATCGTAGTGTCCGACGTGGTCAAACCCGAATCTGCAGGAGCCATTGAAGCACTGCGCAAGGTAGGCGTACAGCGTACCGTGATGCTCACCGGAGACCATGAGGACACGGCTGCAGAGGTGGCCGGCGAACTCGGACTCGACGCCTGGTATTCCGGACTCCTGCCCGACGGCAAGGTCCGCAAGCTGGAGGAACTGATGTCCGGCAAGGCCGACGGACGCCTTCTCGCATTCGTGGGCGACGGCATCAACGACGCCCCGGTGCTTGCCAGGGCCGATGTGGGAATCGCAATGGGCGCGATGGGCTCGGACGCCGCAATAGAGGCAGCAGACGTTGTGCTGATGGACGACGATCCCCGCAAGATCGCCACTGCCGTCGGAATTGCACGCAGGACCATCAGGATCGCCGCGGAGAACACCTGGTTCGCAATCGGCGTGAAGCTGCTGGTGCTGCTGCTCGCAGCCTTCGGCGTCGCCACGATGTGGATGGCCGTTTTCGCCGACGTGGGCGTCACCGTACTTGCCGTCCTGAACGCCATGCGTGCCCTGAGATAGACGCGCAATGCCGATTGGAGCGGCGCAGGGTTGTCTTTTTCCTTCAAAAGAATTATTTTTGTGGAAAACAATAACCACAATGTACGAATACACTGAAGTCGCACCTTTCAAGTACGCACTGAGCATCGACAACCACGAGGAGATAGTCTCCGCCCTGCTAGCGTTCTGCAAGGACAATGAAATCTACGCCGGAAGCGTCAGTGGAATCGGCGCCGTCAGCGAAGCCACGTTCCGATTCCTCGACCCCGTTACGCTGAAGTACGTCGACAGGACGTTCACGGAACAGATGGAAATCACCAACCTCATCGGAAACATTTCCATCAAGGACGGAGAGCCGTACCTTCATATCCACATCACAGCAAGCCGCAGCGACTACAGTTGCATCGGAGGGCACCTTCTCAGCGCCCGCATCAACGGCGCCTGCGAACTCATCGTCGAGGACTTCTTCGACGGATTCATCGGCAGGGAGACAGACCCCGAAACCGGCATCAACCTGTTCAAATTCTAAGCGGATATGTCATTCGTAATGGTCATAGAGCTGCTGATAGTCCTGGCGGCTCTCTACGTAGGCTCGCGCTACGGCAGCCTCGCCCTCGGAGCCATTTCCGGCATCGGACTGGCAATCCTCGTCTTCGGATTCGGCCTCAAACCGGGCACGCCCCCGACGGACGTCATCTACATCATCATAGCCGCCGTCACCTGCGCAGGTACGCTCCAGGCGTCGGGCGGTATGGACTGGATGATACAGATCGCGGAGAAGATGCTCCGCAAGCACCCCGAGCATATCACCTTCCTGGGGCCGCTGGTCACATTTTTCCTCACCGTCCTGGTAGGTACTGGGCACGTGGTTTACACCATCATGCCCATCATCTGCGACATCGCACTCAAGAAGAATATCCGCCCGGAACGTCCGTGCGGCGTCGCTTCCATCGCCTCGCAGGTCGGCATCACCTGCTCGCCCATCGCCGCGGCGGTGGTGGCGTTCGTCACCATTTCCAACGCCAACGGATATATGGTTTCGATACCTCAGGTGCTGATGGTCACCATTCCGGCGTGCGTAATCGGACTGATGTGCGCCGCGCTGGCGTCGTACAGGCGTGGCAAGGACCTCGACAAGGACCCGGAATTCCTCCGCCGCAAATCAGACCCGGAGCAATATGCATATATGTATGGCAATACCGCTACTACACTTGACAAGGTGATTACTCCTGCCGCCAAGGCTTCGGTGTTCATCTTCCTGGGGTCTCTGCTTATCATTGTCGCCTTTGCATTCCTCCAGATGTTCCATACCGCGGACGGCAAGACGGTGGCCGCGGCCATCAACCTGCCCAAGATGAACATCTGCATCCAGATAATCATGCTGATGGCGGCAGCGGCAAACATAATGTTCTGCAAGGCATCGCCCAAGAAAGCGGTCGCAGGTGCTGTATGGCAGTCCGGAATGGTTGCGGTCGTGGCCATATACGGTATTGCCTGGCTGGCGGACACCTATTTCGGCAATTACCTTGAGGAAATGAAGCAGATGCTGTCGGGGCTTGTTTCCAGTTATCCATGGAGCATCGCTTTCGTATTTTTCCTTGTCTCCGTACTAATCAACTCACAGGGGGCCGTCGTCGTTGCCATGCTGCCGCTGGCGTACGAACTCGGAATCGCGGGGCCTGTGCTGCTGGGCGTACTGCCGAGCGTGTACGGGTATTTCTTCATCCCCAACTACCCCTCCGACATCGCCACCGTCAATTTCGACCGCTCCGGCACTACCGTCATCGGAAAGTATCTTCTGAACCACAGTTTCATGATGCCGGGCCTGATAAGCGTCGGGGTATCGACCGTTCTTGGATATCTCATCACGAACGTGTTCTTCCCCGGCTATTTCGCAAGTTTTATGCATTAAGCAATTGTTTTTTATCAAAAATAATTATATTTGCACATTAAATTTTTATTTATTGTTATGAAAAAATCATTCTTCATTGCACTGCTCGCAGTTCTTGCACTCGCAACCAGCTGCTCCGCAACCCTCAAGTCCCTCCAGGAGCCCCGTTCTCACTTTGAGTTCACCGCAAACGACATCACCGTCTCCGCTCCTGTAACCGGAGAGGCCACCGTCACCCGCATCCTCGGTATCGACTGGGCACGTCTCTTCACTTCCACCGCAGGTTTCATTGAGAGCAACGCCTCCATCATCGGCGCCCTCCTCAACGCAGACGAGTACTATGCTCTCTACGACCTCCTCGAGAAGAATCCGGGCTACGACTTCGTCCTCTATCCTCAGACAACCACCAAGACCACCGGTGTCCAGGGTATCTTCACCACCACCGAGGTTAAGGTTACCGCCCGTCTCGGCAAACTCAAGAAATAATTTATATTTCGAGATAAAAAACCGGTCAGTTCCCTGGCCGGTTTTTTTTAGTCCTTAAGATACCCCAGGCTCTCGGGGCCTTCGTTGAACAGCAGATCCATTATGGACAGGCCGTCAACGAAGCCGTGGCGTTCACGGAAGACCTGCCAGTACGGCCTGCAGGCACGTACGGGCGGGCGTTTGGGGGATATGACGTCGCGCAGGTCCCCTTCCGGTTCTGCCACCCAATCAGCGGTAGGCTCAATCGAAGGCGCCATGCCGATCTTGCGGCAGAAGAAATCGATAATATCTTTGTTCAGGTCCCACAGGAGGGGCCTTTTGCTGTCCATCAGGGCAAAGAGTTCATCCCTGTAGTATTCGAAGAAGGGGGAACTGTAGTAGGCCGTATCTATGGCGTACTGCGTCTGGCGGAGCCACGGGGTGGACCAGTCAATCCGGATGTCTGTTATGAGGCGCGAGGGCCCGTGGATGACAGGTACGCGCAGGTCCATCGGGCCGCCTTCGGTGAGGATGCGGCAGCGGTTGCGCCAGGTCTGCTTGCGGTAGCTCTCGCAGGCCTCCAGGTACACGCGGGGGTTGTTTGCCAGTACGGCAAACCAGTCGACGGGAGGGAAATATGCGGTGGAAAGGATCACTCGACGTCCTTTGCGCCGGGCTCCCCTGCCCTCACGATGCCGCGCTTGGAACTGCGGATGAAATTGAGGATGTTGTCGCGGGCCTCCGACTGGGGGAAGCCTTCCTCGATGCGGGCGAGGGAATCGGAAATATTGTAGCCCTGATGATATATGAGGTCGTAGATGTCCTTGATGGTGCGGATGACCTCGGAGTCGAAGCCGCGGCGCCGCAGGCCAACCAGGTTGATGCCGGCGAAGACGATGGGGACGCGTCCGCAGATGGAATACGGGGGGATGTCCTTGTTGATTGCGGTGCCGCCGCCGACCATGGCGTGGGTGCCGATCTTGGAGAACTGATGGACCTTGGTGCCGCCGCCGATTATGGCCCAGTCGTCGACGTCGGTCTCTCCGGCAAGTCCTACGTAACTTACGAGTATGCAGTGGTTTCCGACGTTGCAGTCGTGGGCCACGTGGACGTAGGACATGATGAGGGTGTCGTTGCCGATGCGGGTGACGCCCTTGCCGCTGGCAGCCGTGCCGCGGTTGATGGTGGCGCATTCGCGGATGTTGACGCGGTCGCCTATCTGCACGCTGGTAACTTCACCGTCGAACTTGAGGTCCTGGGGGACGGCGCCGACGACGGCTCCCGGATAGACGTTGCAGTCGCGTCCGATGGAGACGTAGGGGAAGATGGTGGCGTGCGGCAGGATATGGGTGCCGGGGCCGATGGTGACGTTGTCGTCGATATATGCGTAAGGGCCGACCTCGACGTCTTCAGCAAGGACGGCGCCGGGATGTACGGTTGCGAGGGGATGTATCTTGGGCATTTTTCAGATGTTTTTCAGGATTTCGGCGGCCGCTGCGGTATTGATGGCGTGGCCGGGTTTGAATGCAGTTATGCGCGCCTGGAGGAAGCCGCCGCAGAGGCGGAGGTCGCCCAGCAGGTCAAGCATCTTGTGGCGTGCGCACTCGTCGGGGAAACGGAGGCTGAGGTTGTCGAGGTAGCCCTGCGGGGTGACGTGGACCTCGGGCTTGCCGAGCATTCGGGCCATCCGGTCCAGGCGGCGCTGGCTCACCGGACGCTCGACGGCGACTATCACGTTGTCCAGGTCGCCGCCCTTGGCAAGGCCCAGGGCCAGCAGCGGCCAGACCTCGTGGAGGAAGCAGAATGTACGGCACGGGGCGATCTGGGTGGCGTAGTCGGTATCCTCGTTTACTTTTACGGTCTGTACGCCGATTATCCTCGAGCCGTAATCGACCGTTAGTTCCAGGGACGGGCTGTCGGACGGCTCGATGTGCACCCAGGAGCCGGAGGAGTTCTTGACGAATATTTCCCGGGACGGGCGGATCCAGCGGCGGGGGGCGTCCTGTTCCTTTATTCCAGCGTGTTTGATGGCCTCCACGAACGGTGCGGCACTGCCGTCCAGGATGGGCAGTTCGGCGGTGCTGACGTCTATGCGGGCGTTGTCTATCCCAAGGCCGGTGAGTGCCGAAAGAAGATGCTCGACGGTTCCGATATGGGAGCGGCCGATGCCGATGGAGGTGCTGCGGCGGGTGGCGCTGATATGGTCGGCGCGGGCGGGAATCTTGGCGCCGGTATCCTGGCGCACGAAGATGATGCCGGTGTCTGCCGGAGCCGGATTGATGGTGATTTGCGAGAATTTCCCCGTATGGAGGCCTTTCCCTTCAAAGCTGCACGGTCCACTCAGGGTTCTCTGGCACATACTAAAGGAATGCGAATTTTACGATGAGCCAGGCCATTACGCCGCTGACGCAGAGCTTGAGGCCGGTACCGCAGATGAATCCGAGGAATGCGCCGGCGCCGGCCTTGAAGGCCTGCCAGACGCCCTTGTTGGTGACGAGGAGTTCTCCCAGGAACGCACCGAGCAGGGAGCCGGTGATGATGCCGACGGGAGGGAGGATCATGCCGGCGAAGAGGCCGATGATGGCGCCGGTGGAGGCGGCTTTGTGGCCTCCGGCCATACGGGTGACGCCTGCGGGGATGACGTAATCGAGTATGGTAACGATAATGGTGACGGCCAGCCATATAAGCAGGCACGTGAGGGTCATGGGGTCGGGGCGTTCTCCGGCCTTGTCTGCAAAGTAGACGAGGAGCATTCCGATCCAGCTGAGGGGCGGACCGGGGATGCCTGGAACGACGCTGCCGACAATTCCGAGGACCGCAAACAGGACCGCAAAGACAATCAGTACAGTCATGGTCGCGAAATTACAAATTTATTTGTTAATTCAAAAATAATTCCTACCTTTGCAGTCCCTATATCGGGCCCGTGTGCCCGGGGGACCAGAGTCGGTGGGTTCGTATAACGGCTAGTACTCAGGATTTTCATTCCTGCAATAGGAGTTCGATTCTCCTACCCACTACCAAATATTAAAAAGAACAACAATGGCAAATACAGCTTCAGCAAAGAAGGCCGATCGCCAGAGCGAAAGGCACCGCCTGCATAACAGATATTATGCACGCACCACACGTAATGCAATCCGCGACATCCGCAACACCACAGACAAGGCCGAGGCCGAAAAGAATGCTCCCAAGGTCTATGCAATGATCGACAAGCTCGCAAAGATCGGAGTCATCCACAAGAACAAGGCTTCCAACCTCAAGAGCGGAATCCAGGTTTACATCAACAACCTTTAAAACCTAAGACGCGTTCCACTACGCGTCTTTTTCTTCACGGGATGTAGCGCAGTTGGCTAGCGCACCACGTTCGGGACGTGGGGGTCGTCTGTTCGAGTCAGATCATCCCGACAAAAAAAGAGCGGCTGAGGCTGCTCTTTTTTTGTCGGAATGATCTGACGACCGCTGCGCGGTCTTCCTATTATCCCCCTGCACCCCCAGGGGACGGGGGAAAGTATTCCCCCGACGCAGCTGCGCTGCTCCCCCTTCTATCTACCGCAGTGCTGTGCTGGCGCTACACCCCTTACCGCGAGGACGATGTGAGAGTGCTCACGTTGTCTTCAGGTACGAGGAAAGGGCAAAACAGCAAAGAAACAGTGCGCGAAGACGATGTGAGAGTGCTCACGTTGTCTTCAGGTGCAAGAAAAGGGCAAAACAGCAAAGAAACAGTGCGCGAGGACGATGTGAGAGTGCTCACGTTGTCTTCAGGTACGAGAAAAGAGAAAAACAGTAAAGAAACAGTGCGCGAAGACGATGTGGGAGTGTCCACGTTGTCTTCAGGTACGAGAAAAGGGCAAATCTCTGGCGAAACCGCTCGCGAAGACGATGTGAGGGTGCTCACGTTGTCTTCGCGCACAACGGGGGTGAATGGAAAGTGCCTGGCAGAAGAAAAACAAGCCTCAGCGAAGGACGGGGGCGGGTAACGCGACGGTTCAGGGCCGCGAAACGGCAACCAGGGTTTCGACGGTTTCGGGGCGGGAGTCGGGGAAGTTGGTGTCGTGACGGACCATGCCGATGCCGGGGGCGTACCAGGTGAGGGTGAGGCGTTCGCGGCGATGGAGCGGCGCCTTTTCAAGTTTGCGTTCGCTGACAACGACGCAGTCGTAAGTGCCTGCTGCAACGGTGATTGTCTCCCGGCGCAGGACGGAGCGCTCGGTATAGTCTATCGTCATCTTGATGCCGGCCCAGGACACCACGGCGTGGATATCCGGAAGGACATCCCCGGGCGAGAGCGTTGCGGGCAGCAGGGAAGCCCCTCCCGAAGACGTAAAGTCAAAGGCGGAAAACATCTGTCGGGCTGCCTCCTGGGCGGCCTTTGCCACATCGACCTCGACGGTGCCGTCGGTGCGGACCGTTACCGTTGACCTGACGGGCTCTTTCAGAGGCGATTTCCCGGTGTCGGAGGTGATGAAGGAAGTAACGTCGATCTCCAGTCCTCCCCCGCCGGGACGGCGCACGGCGTCAACCGTCTCGGTGTGTGTCCACCAGGGCTTGCCGGTACCGGCGGCGACGCGCTCATAATGGAGCACGGCGCCCTCGGAGGTGCAGAAAAAAGCCTTGGTCTGGGCCGAAGCCGCAAAGCAGGCACAGACCAGGGCTGAAGCGACAAAGAGTCTGCGCAATACCATCAGGCAGCAGTTTCCTTACGTCTGGTAAGGTTGAAAACCGTGGCTACCGTAAGGCCGGAGATGATATGCCAGATTCCCCACCACGCTGTGATGACAAGCATGCCACCGTGAGGCGGGAAGCCGGCGAAGATGCTCGTTCCCAGCAGAAGCACAAGCCCGAGGCCGGAGTTCTGGATACCGGTCTCGATGGTGAGGGTGCGGCGGTCCCGGAACGGAAGTTTGCCGACCGTGGCCACTGTATAACCAAGCGTGAGTGCCAGGAAGTTATGTATCAGCACCACCACGAAGATGTACTTGACGCACTTCATGAATGCCTCCATGTTGCCCTTGAACGCAAGCACCACCATGACAAGGAAGAACACGATTGAAATCCACTGGAGGGGCTTCTTCAACGCATTCGCCACCTTGGGCAGGAACTGCGAGGTGAGGATGCCGAGTGTGAGTGGTATGCCGAGCAGGATGAATATGGTCTTGAAGACGTCCCACAGGGGGATGGCGAGGACCGGAACGTCACCTGCGATGTTGCTTGCGGTATGCAGATAGATGTTGCCCCACAGCCAGAAATTGAACGGCGTCATGAGGACCGCGAGGGCGGTGCTGATTGCCGTAAGGGAGACCGACAGCTCCACATTGCCCTTTGCAAGGGACGACATGAAATTGGAGATGTTCCCTCCGGGGCAGGCGGCCACCAGGACCATTCCAAGCCCCATCATGGGAGAAATCCATTTGCCGAACAAAAGTGCAAGGCCGCATGTAAACGCGGGCAGCAGGATAAGCTGGCTGCACGCTCCGAGCAGCACCGATTTGGGTTTCTTGAATACCTCGACGAACATCCTGGGCTTGATTCCGAGGGCAACCCCGAACATCACGAAAGCGAGGACTATGTTGATAGTATTCATTCCGCCGGCATTGAGGTTGACCTCGATGGCGTCGATGGCGGCAGCGGTTTCAGGTGTCATAGAACGTTAAAGTATTAAATTATCCACAGTAGAAGTATTCCCGGACCAGCTTGCCCATCAGTTCGGGGTCGCGGCGTGCAGCCTCGTGGAGGTTGCTGTCGCCGAAGCGGCGAAGCCCCTTGAGGATGCCGTCTATCATGCGGGGTTCGAAAACTCCGTTGGCCTCGTAAACCGCACGCTGGCGCTCCAGGCAGTCAGCGGACTCGGCGCAGCAGGTGGGCAGGGCGTCGAGCGTAGCAAGGCGGGCCGCATTCTCGGGACGGTGGATGTCCATATCGACATACTTCGCGTCTGCGAGCGCAAGGGCCTCGGCCTCGGGCATCTCGAGTCCGTAACGGGCGGCGACGCACAGGCCTGCCATCAGCTGGTAAATATCGGCCGAACAGTCGGGGGAACGCATCTCGAAGGTCTGCTTGCTGGTGGTGTCACGGTCGGTCGAACGTACCTGAGGATTGGCGGCGGAGCACATATCGGTGCCGCTGGACCAGCCCAGGGGGACACGCACGAGCGCCGAACGGTTGCAGTCGCCCCAGCAGACGTTTGTGGGGGCCTCCTGATGGGGCACCAGACGGAAGTATGAGGTGGGATTCTTGTTGCCGAATGCCGTAATGGACGGCGCCAGGACCATCATTCCGGCGATGGCGCGGCGTGCGGCCTCCGACAGTTTGCCGCCCTCACCGAGGGTGACGTTGCGGCCATCTTTCATCAGGCGCATGTGGATATGCATTCCGGATCCGGCCTTGCCGACGGTGATCTTGGGTGCGAAGGAAACGTCGAGCCCCCACTGCCAGGCGAGGTTGCGGATTACCCACTTTGCGAGGAGCAACTGGTCCGCCGCGGTATCAAGCGGGCAGGGCAGGAACTCTATTTCGTTCTGCTCATAGACCTTGCCGTCCAGGGTGAAGTTGCCGACCTCGCTGTGGCCGTACTTGATCTGGCCGCCGGTCTTGGCGACGTGGTCCATGCAGGCGCGGCGGAAGTCGTTGAGCTTTGCGAAAGGCTCGCTCTCGTGGTAGCCGCGCTGGTCGGTAGCCGGGAACAGGGGATCTTCCTCGGTGATGACGTAATACTCAAGCTCTCCCATAGCCTCGAAGGTGAGGCCGGTGCTGCGGTGGAATTCCTCACCGGCGCGCATCAGCGTGGCGTACGGGGCGCACTCGAACGGCCTGCCGCTCTTGGTGAAGAAGCTGCACAGGAAGCACAGGGTGGGTATTTCGGTGAAAGGATCGACGAAGGCGGTACGGTAACGCGGGATGACGTAGAGGTCGCTGTTGCCGGCCTCGATGAATGAAGGGAAGAGGCTGGAGCCGTCCACCCTTTCGCCCTCCACGAGCACCGTCTCTGCGTATTCCAGGGAATTGACGGTGAAATTGAGAGTCTTTACGCGGCCGTCTTCGGCGGGATACATAAAGTCTATCATGCGTATTTCCTTGGCGACGATGAAGTCCAGCATATCCTGGGCCGTAAACGCCGAAGGAGCTTTCTTGAGGTAGGAAATGACCTCGTTGGGGTTGAGTTGAAGTTTTTTATCCATTATTATTCTATGATTAGTTCTTTGAAACGGCGCATTCCGGCGGTTGCCACCTCATTGATGAAAGTAACTCCCGGGATGTGCCCGCCGAGTGCGGAATCGGGGTCGATGAGGAAAATCCTGCAGCCGGAGGGGGCGTACTGATAAAGGCTGGCGGCCGGATAGACCTGGAGCGATGTGCCGACGATGACGAGGATGTCGGCCAGAGCCACCAGTCCGGCGGCCTTCTCCAGATTGGGGACGGCCTCGCCGAACCATACGATGTGGGGACGTAGCTGGCGCATATGCGGGCCGCCCTTCTCCCCCATCGCCACCGGACGGTAGCCGATGTCCATTACGTATTTCTCCGAGAAGCCGTCGGAATAGTCGTAGCAGTCCTCGGGACGCACCTTGGTGAGTTCTCCGTGAAGATGGAGGACGCGGGAACTGCCGGCCCTCTCGTGGAGGTTGTCGACATTCTGGGTGACGACGCAGACGTTGAAGTCTTCTTCCAGCTGCGCCACGATACGGTGGGCGTCGTTAGGCTCACAGCCCTTGAGCTGCGCTCTGCGTTCGTTGTAGAAGCGCAAAACCTTCGCGGGATCCCTCTGCCAGCCCTCCGGAGTGCAGATTTCCTGTACGGGGACATTGTCCCACAGGCCGTTACCTCCGCGGAAGGTGGAAATACCGCTCTCTGCGCTTATACCGGAGCCACTGAGGACGACAAGATTATTTTTCTTCATACCCCCAAAGATACGCACAATTTTTTGTTTGATTAAAATATTTGGCTTATAATTGCACCGGATAATCCTAACCTTACAATGAACGCAGACAACAAAAAGAGACACGTCATCAGCCAGGAGAACCTTCCTGCAGACATCGCCGCTTTGTTCAATGAGAAGTACAACAAGGGGTTCCAGGACCTCCTGCCCGACCTTGTCAAGTACTCGCCGGGCATCAATCCCCGTACCGGCAAGCAGATTGAACCGTTCTACGCCGTCACCCTGGAAACGGAAACTGACATCTACCTCGTAAAGATCAAGGTCGACATCGACAACCCCGAGGACGTCGAACGCTGGCTCGAAGGGGAAGAAGAAGCGGAAGCCGAGGAAGTCGCCGGAACCGCCGGCACTCCCGACACATCCGACACCCTGCCCGACGACAACATCTCCCAATACGGCTCAGATGACGATTCAGCAGACTCATAAGAGCCTGCTGTCACGTATCCCGGAACGTTCCCGCCTGCTCATCCTGAGCCTCCTCGTCGGCGTCTGCTCCGGACTTGCAGCGGTTTTGCTGACCTGGTGCATCGACGGTATCAGGCAGTTGCTGGAAAGCGGCGTCATCCGGGACAGAAACATATTCTACCTCATACTGCCGGGCGTGGGAATGCTCATTTCCCTGCTCCTTCTCCGCTTCGTCATCCGGGACAACATCCGTCACGGGGTCACCAAGGTCCTGTTTGCGGTCAGCCGCGGTGAATCCAAGATCAAGCCGCACAACACCTGGTCGTCGATGCTCACATCCGCCGTCACCATCGGATTCGGCGGATCCGTCGGAGCGGAGGCACCAATCGTATATACCGGCGCCGCCATCGGCAGCAATCTCGGCCGGCTCTGCGGCCTGTCGTACCGCAATATCACCGTCCTGCTCGGCTGCGGCGCTGCTGGTGCCATCGCGGGCATCTTCAAGGCACCCCTCGCCGGCGTTCTGTTCACGATGGAGATTCTCCTGTTCAACATCTCCCTGTCGTCGATGCTCCCGCTGCTGATTTCCACAATTTCGGCAACGGTCATATCCTATATCTTCCGCGGGCAGACGGCGATGTTCAGCAGCAACCTCACCCCGTTCTCCATGGGGAACATCCCCTTCTACATCGTCATGGGAGTGCTGCTCGGCCTCGGCTCGCTGTACTTCATGCGCAGCACGCTCTGGATGGAGGACCGGCTCGCCAGGATAGGCAATTCATACCTCCGGTGGGCCATCTGCGCCGTTGCGCTCGGGCTTATGATATTCCTCTTCCCGCAGCTGTACGGAGAGGGCTACGGCATACTCGGCGAACTGCTAAACGGCCAGGAGGCACAGGCGGACGGCGGTTCAGTCTTCTCGTGGCTCACGGAAAAGGGCTGGGGCGTGCCGCTGTTCTTCCTGCTGGTGTTCCTCGTAAAGGTCCCGGCGATGACCTTCACCAACGCCGGCGGAGGCAACGGCGGAACCTTCGGTCCCACCCTGTTCTGCGGCGCCATCGCCGGATTCGTCATCGCACGCTTCTTCAATCTCGCCGGAGCCGACGTCCCCGAGCAGAACTTCGTCCTGGTAGGCATGGCAGCAATGATGGCAGGCGTGATGCAGGCCCCGATGACGGCCATCTTCCTCATCGCAGAGATTTCCGGAGGATACGAGCTCCTAATTCCGCTGATCCTCACCGCCACGGTATCATACGGCACCGTCCGCATATTCGAAAAGTACTCCATCTACACCAAGCGCATAGCCCAGAGCGGCGACCTCCTCACCCACGACGCCGACCAGGCCGTCCTCACGCTGATGAACACGGACTCCCTGATAAGGGACAAGTATCCGCGGGTACAGCTCGACACTCCCCTGCGCCGGGTCGTAAAGGAGATTACGGACAGCACCGCCGCAGTCATCCCCGTCCTCGACGCCCAGGGACGCTTCCAGGGACTCATCGACGTGGGCAACATCCGCAAATACCTCCTCCGCACCGACCTGTACGACAAGCGGACCGCCGCCAACATCATGGAGAACTCCCCCGCCGTCATCCGGCAGGGTGAGAAGATGGAGAGCGTGATGCGCAAATTCGACCGTACCGGCGCCTGGCGCCTCCCGGTGGTGGACTCCGAACGCCGCTACCTTGGCTTCATCTCCCGGTCCCGCCTCCTGATGGCCTACCGCGACGAGCTCAAGGAAATCTCCGTAGAAGATTAAAAGTACCGATTATGGCTGACGAAAAGATAATATTCTCGATGAACGGGGTGAGCAAGATTCTCCCCCACAACAACAAGGTCATACTCAAGGACATCTACCTTGGATTCTACTACGGGGCCAAGATAGGCATCATAGGCCTCAACGGCGCCGGCAAGTCCACGGTTCTCAAGATCATCGCCGGAGTGGAGAAACCCACCCGCGGCGAGGTCGTCTGGGCACCCGGATACAGCGTCGGCTACCTTGAGCAGGAGCCTCAGATGGACAATTCCAAGACGGTTCTGGAAGTCGTACAGGAGGGAGTCCACGAGGTGATGGACATGCTCGCGGAGTACAACGAAATCGGCATGAAGTTCTGCGAGCCCATGGGAGACGACGAGATGAATGCCCTCATCGAGCGCCAGGGAGAGCTCACAGAGGCCATCGAGCACGCCGACGGCTGGGAGATCGACTCCAAGCTTGAAAGGGCGATGGACGCCCTCCAGTGTCCCCCGCCCGACGCTTCCGTCGCCACCCTCTCCGGAGGCGAGCGCCGCCGTGTGGCCCTCTGCCGCCTGCTCCTCCGCCAGCCCGACGTCCTCCTTCTCGACGAGCCCACCAACCACCTCGACACCGAAAGCATCCAGTGGCTCGAGGCCCATCTGAAGCAGTACAAAGGCACCGTCATAGCCGTTACCCACGACCGCTATTTCCTCGACAACGTGGCCGGATGGATACTCGAACTCGACCGCGGCGAGGGCATCCCCTGGAAGGGAAATTATTCCGGATGGCTCGAGCAGAAGAGCAAGCGCCTCGCGATGGAAGAGAAGCAGGAAAGCAAGCGCCGCAAGACCCTGGAGCACGAGCTGGAATGGGTACGCATGGCTCCCAAGGCACGTCACGCCAAGCAGAAAGCCCGTCTGGGCGCATACGAGAAACTCGCCTCCGCAGACACGAAGGAGAAAGAGGCCAACCTGGAAATCTACATCCCCAACGGCCCGCACCTCGGCAACAAGGTCATCGAGTTCAAGGACGTCAGCAAGGCTTACGGCGACAAGCTCCTCTTCGAGCACCTGAGCTTCGAATTGCCGCCGGCAGGCATCGTGGGCGTAATCGGCCCCAACGGAGCCGGCAAGACCACCCTGTTCCGCCTCATCATGGGCATCGAGCAGCCCGATTCCGGCAGCATAACGATCGGAGACACCGTCAAGCTCGCTTACGTCGACCAGCAGCACCGCAGCATCGACCCCGACCTCACGGTATATGAAACCATCGCCGGCAATTCCGAATGGATACGCCTCGGCAACCGCGACATCAACGCCCGCAGCTGGGTCAGCCGCTTCAATTTCTCCGGAGCCGACCAGGAAAAGAAATGCGGCGTGCTCTCCGGCGGCGAGCGCAACCGCCTGCACCTTGCACTCACGCTGAAGGACGAGGGCAACGTACTGCTTCTCGACGAACCTACCAACGACGTGGACGTCAACACCATACGCGCCCTCGAAGAGGGTCTTGACGGCTTTGCCGGATGCGCCGTCGTAGTAAGCCACGACCGCTGGTTCCTGGACCGCATCGCAACCCATATCCTTGCATTCGAGGGCGACAGCCAGGTATATTTCTTCGAAGGCAGTTATTCCGAATACGAAGAGAACCGCAGGATGCGCCTCGGCGACACCGAGCCCAAGCGGTTCAAGTATAAGAAACTAATGGAATAATTTTTATATTTGCAAGGTTATGAAGAATCTTGTGATCATACCGACCTACAACGAGGTCGAGAATGCGGAAAAGATAATCAGGGCCGTCCTTGCGCTGCCCGAGGGTTTCCAGATACTCATTATCGACGACGGTTCCCCCGACGGCACTGCCGACGTGGTCAAGGGCCTTCAGGGTGAGTTCGGCGGCCGCCTGCACCTTATCGAGCGCAGCGGCAAGCTCGGGCTCGGCACCGCCTATCTCACAGGATTCAGATGGGCCCTGGAGCGCGGCTACGACTACGTGTTCGAAATGGACGCCGACTTCTCCCACGCCCCGTCGGATCTCCCGCGCCTGCTTGCCGCATGCACCGGCGGAGCCGACCTCGCCATCGGCTCCCGCTACTGCAACGGCGTCAGCGTTGTCAACTGGCCCATCGGGCGCATCCTCATATCTTACTTCGCTTCGGTCTATGTACGCAAGATGCTCGGGTTCAAGATATACGACAGCACGGCCGGCTTCCTCTGCTACAGCCGCAAGGTACTTGAGACCATAGACCTGGACGCCGTCCAGATGAAAGGCTACGGATTCCAGATAGAGATGAAGTACACGGCCCACCGGCTGGGCTTCCGTATCGCCGAGGTCCCCGTCATATTCGTCAACCGCAAGGAGGGCACGTCCAAGATGTCCGGCGGTATCTTCGGAGAGGCCTTCTGGGGCGTCATCAAGCTGAGGTTCCGCAAATTCACCAAGCGTCAAGCGCAGGCGCAATAGCCAATGAAAGAGTTATATATCAAAAAGATAGCTGCCGACTTGGGAGTCAAGCCATGGCAGATTGAAAACTGTGCAGATATGTTTGCCGACGGCGGCACCATCCCCTTCATCAGCCGCTACCGCAAGGAAAAGACCGGCGGACTCGACGACGCCACCCTCGCAGAGGTCAAGCACCTGCTGGACGTCTTCAGCGACCTGGAAAAGCGCAAGGAGACCATCCTCGCCACCATTGCCGAGGCCGGCGCCCTAACGGAGGAGCTCCGCGGCAAGATAGAAAACAGCGTCAGTCCCACCGAGGTGGAGGACCTATATCTCCCCTGGCGCCCCAGACGCCGCACCCGCGCCACTGCGGCCCGGGAACTCGGTCTTGAGCCCCTTGCCGACCTGATGTGGAACCTGCGCACCCGTGACCCGAAGGCAAGCGCTGCGGCGTTCGTCCACGGCAGTCCGTCCCTGCAGGGCAAACAAGGCGCCGAAGATATCGACACCGCGCTTGCAGGCGCCCGCGACATCATCGCCGAACGTCTCAGCGACACCGCGGCGATACGCCGGAACCTCCGGGAGATCTTCCGCGTCCGCAGGCTCGAGGCAAAGGCGACCCGCGCCGCCAAGGACAATCCGGAAGCAGCCAAGTACCGCAGTTACTTCGACTTCAAAATGCCCCTGGACCGCATGCCGTCGCATAATCTGCTCGCCATCCTGCGCGCAGAGAACGAGGGTTTCCTGTCCATCGGGCTCGACACCGACGCCGAAAAATGCGGCAAGAAGATATACTACGACTTCTGCCAGGAGCAGGGATATCCCTCCGGCGCCCTTGCAGACCAGATCCGCGAGGCGGTCGACGATTCCTTCAAGCGTCTGCTTGAGCCGTCCGTCAGCGCCGAGGTCATCCGGGAGGCGAAGCAGCGGGCCGACGTCGAATCCATCCGCGTCTTCGGAGAGAATCTCCGGCAGCTGCTGCTCCAGGCACCCGTGGGCCAGAAGCGTACGATGGCCATCGACCCCGGCTATCGCAACGGCTGCAAGATTGCCTGCCTCGACGAGCAGGGAGGCCTCCTCTGCCATACCGTAGTATTCCCGCATCCGCCTCAGAATGAGAAGGTAAAGGCATTGATGGCCATACAGGGGATGCTCGACAAATACAATATCCAGGCAGTAGCAATCGGCAACGGCACGGCATCCCGCGAGACCGAAGAATTCATGCGGAAAGTCACGCTCCCCGAGGGCTGCAAGGTCTGGACTGTAAGCGAGGACGGTGCCTCCATCTACAGCGCATCGGAAATCGCCCGTGAGGAGTTTCCTGACGAGGACGTCACCGTACGCGGCGCAGTCAGCATAGGACGCCGCCTGATGGACCCCCTGTCGGAACTCGTCAAGATCGACCCCAAGAACCTCGGAATCGGCCAGTACCAGCACGACGTGGACCAGACGCTCCTCCGGGAGACGCTTGACAATACCGTCGAATCCTGCGTGAACGCCGTCGGGGTCAACCTCAATACGGCTTCGCCCTATCTCCTGTCGTACGTTGCCGGCATCGGCCCCTCGCTTGCAGGGAATATCGTGTCCTGGCGTACGCAGAACGGCGCTTTCCGCAGCAGGAACGAGCTCCTGAAGGTCCCCCGCCTGGGGCCCAAGACGTTCGAGCAGTGTGCCGGATTCCTCCGCATCCGCGGGGCTCGGAATCCCCTGGACGCCTCGGCAGTGCATCCCGAGTCGTATCACATAGTGGATGCGATGGCCCGTTCGCTGGGGGTAAGGACCGATGAACTTGTGGGCAACGCCGCACTGTGCGACCGCATCAAGCCGGAGGACTTCGTTGGCGGAGACGTCGGCCTGCCTACGGTAAACGACATACTTAAGGAACTTCGCAAGCCCGGGCTCGACCCACGCGAGCAGGCGGCTGGTTTTTCCTTTGACGACAGCGTTCATGACATCGCGGACCTCGTCCCGGGAATGGAGCTCCCGGGAATCGTCACCAACATAACCGCCTTCGGCGCCTTCGTGGACATAGGCCTGCACGACAACGGCCTTGTGCATGTCTCCCAGATGGGACGCCGCGGAGTAGATCCATCAAAAATAGTCAAACTTCACCAGCACGTACGCGTCCAGGTGCTGTCCACAGACCTGGAACGCGGCCGGATAAGCCTCAAACTGGTATAACCGTCCGGAAATGATATCATTTTCTTGCGAATGACATTATTTTAATGTAGATTTGCCGGAAATGAAATCATTATGGATAACACTACCGTCCAAACCACCTTACGCCTTCCGAAAGAACTCGTAGAAAGGGTAAAGCGCCAGGCAAAGCGCGAGCACCGTTCATTCAACAGCTACGTGGAACACACTCTTGACAAATCCACGGAACTGGTCTTTCCCAAACTCAAGCCGGAAGACTTCATCATCTCGGACGAGATAATGAGTCTCGCCGGGTCAATCCCTTCAGTCCGTCCTACACAGGAAGAACTGGATGCAGATCCTAAACTTGCATACCTTGTAGAAAAATATAACTTATGAGAATCTTCTTAGACACCAATGTCCTCCTGGATTATGTACAGGCAGAAAGGCCCAACAACGAGATCGCCAAGATCCTTTTCGAACTTATCAACAAAAACCATCTGGAGCCCTACGTATCGACACAAAGCGTGATTGACATGGTCTATGTCCTGTCAAAAATTGACAAGGTTAAAACGATGGTGTTCGTCAATTTTCTTCTGAACAACGCAAACGTCAGGCCGATAGACTGCTTCAGCCTGCGCATCGCCCTGAATTCCGGTCACCCCGATTTCGAAGACAGCGCCCAGCTTGCCTGCGCCGAGGATGAAGAGTGCGACGTCTTCCTCACCTCGGACGCCGGCATCCTCGCCAGGGAGGTCGATACCATGCTGGTAATGACTCCCGGGCAGTTCCTGGACCGGATGAGATAAAAAAAACGAGGCTAATGACAGCCTCGTTTCCTTCAAAGCATCTTTGCCGGAATCACAGCGTACGCTTGATTTCCACTATCTGGAAGGCCTCGATAACGTCACCTTCCTTGATGTCGTTGTATCCTGCGATGCTCATACCGCACTCCTTGCCGGCGAGAACTTCCTTTACGGAGTCTTTGCCGATCTGCAGGGAACCGAGTTCGCCGGTGTAGATGACGATACCGTCGCGGATGAGGCGAACCTTGGACTTCTGGACCATCTTGCCGTCACGGACGATACATCCGGCGATGGTGCCGACCTTGCTGATGCGGAAGGTCTGCTTGATCTCGGCGGTGGAGATGACTTCTTCCTTCTTCTCGGGCTCGAGCATACCCTCGATACCGTCCTTGACTTCGTTGATACAGTCGTAGATGACGGAGTAGAGGCGGATTTCGATGCCCTCGCGCTCGGCGCTCTTGCGGGCATCCACCGAAGGACGGACCTGGAAGCCGATGATGACGGCGTCGGAGGCCTCGGCCAGAAGGACGTCGGACTCGGAGATGGCGCCGACGGCCTTGTGGATGACATTCACGCGGACTTCCTCGGTGCTGAGCTTGATGAGGGAGTCGGACAGTGCCTCCACGGAGCCGTCCACGTCGCCCTTGACGATGACGTTGAGTTCCTTGAAGTTGCCGATAGCGATACGGCGGCCGATCTCTTCGAGGGTCATGTGCTTCTGGGTCTTGATGCCCTGGATGCGGATGAGCTGCTCGCGCTTGGCGGCGATGCTCTTGGCCTCGCGCTCATCGGAAAGGATGTTGAACTTCTCACCTGCGGCGGGAGCGCCGTTCAGGCCGAGTACGGACACAGGCGTGGAAGGGCCTGCCTCCTGCACCTTCTGGCCGCGCTCGTTGAACATGCTCTTGACGCGTCCGTAGAAGCTTCCGCAGAGCATTACGTCGCCCTGGCGGAGGGTACCTTCCTGTACGAGGACGGTGGCCAGATATCCGCGGCCCTTGTCGAGTGAAGACTCGATGACGGCGCCGGCGGCGAGCTTGTTGGGGTTGGCCTTGAGCTCGAGGAGGTCGGTTTCGAGGAGGACCTTCTCAAGCAACTTGTCAACGCCGATACCCTTCTTGGCGGAGATTTCCTGGCACTGGTATTTGCCTCCCCAGTCCTCGACGAGGATGTTCATCTCGGAAAGCTGGCGGCGGATTTTTTCCGGGTCGGCTCCGGGCTTGTCTATCTTGTTGATGGCGAAGACCATGGGAACGCCTGCCGCCTGTGCGTGGGCAATGGCTTCCTTGGTCGGGGGCATCACGGCGTCATCGGCTGCGACGATGATGATTGCAAGGTCCGTCAT
>JAEEGL010625027.1_pt1 | contig 95677 bp, 96 predicted proteins | sample 9134231 | NCBI WGS metagenome assembly JAEEGL01 (sample SAMN16246548, study PRJNA631951) | gut metagenome | biome: gut microbiome; feature: rumen; material: fiber-attached | host: Bos | place: Iran: Karaj | collected 2018-10 | reverse complement strand
TTGGTATTAAAGGAAGAGTTCAGTCAAATATCTATGAAGTCGATGAAAAGAAACGTTATGATGTAGAAGTAATTGCAGAAAAAGTTACTTTTTTATCTAGTAAACCTAAAGATGAAAACCCTAATAATGAAGAAGCCCCTAAAAAACATAAGAAAGCAGATTAATAATCTGCTTTTGTTTTGCAAAGTATGTTATAATTATATTGGTGATAGTATGGAAATAAATATTTCTAATTACAAAGATACTGACTATAAACAAGTTTTTAATATAATTAAAGAAGCATTTAATTATGAGAAAGAATTAGTAGAAAATCCAAATGTATTTGAATTTGTGGCTAAGATAGATGATGTTATTGTAGGATATTTTAATATTCATGAAGAATTAGATGTTGTTCGTAATATCAAGATATATCATCTAGGATATGTTTGTGTTAAAGCTGAATATCGTTCTCAAGGAATAGGCCGTAAAATGGTTGAATACGCTATTAATTTTAGTAAAGAAAATAACGCTACTAGAATTGAACTTACTTCATGTAACAATAGAGAAGTAGCACATAAATTATATCTATCTTTAGGATTTGAAAAACGCGATTCCGCAATTTTTAGAAAGGAATTATAAGGGTGATAGAATGAAGATTTTATATTTCATAGGTTCTGTGTTACTTTTAGGTGGAAGTGGTTATTGCTTTTATAATGCCTATAAAGAAATAACAACAATAAAGGAATTAATCTTTTCTAGACCTCTTGCTTTAGGAATGCTTCTATTTGCTCTTGCATATATCTTGTTTGAAGCTTCTAGATCGGAACATAAGCTTTCAAAAAACAAATGACATTTATTGTCATTTTTATTTACAGTTGATATTTTAAAAACATTTGATTTTTGTTAAAATATATATGGAAAGTAGGAGAGATAAAAATGGCATCATCGATGATACACTTAGCTGTTGCTCATGAAATAAATAAAAAAATTAATAGGGACAATGCTCAATTATTAATTGGGTCAATTGCACCTGATATATCAAAACTTGTAGGAGAAAATAAAATAAAAAGTCATTTTTTAAATAGTATTGATGACGAAATTCCAGATATGGATAGATTCTTAGCAAAATATCAAAAACATTTAGACGATGATTTTGTAATGGGATACTTCATTCATTTATATACTGATTATTTATGGTATAAATATTTTATGACTCAAATATATAACGAAAATACAATTACTAAATTAGATGGTAGTGTATTTAAAGTAACCCCAGAAACATATAAGTTGTATATGTATAATGATTATACTAACTTAAACATTATTTTACTTGATAAACATGATATGGATTTGAGTATATTCTATAATGAAATACCAGATTTAAAAGATATAATTGAAGAAATCCCAATGTCGAGAATTAACTTAATATTAGAAAGTGCTGGCGTTATAATTGAAAACACAAAGGTACGTAAAGACTTTATGTTTAATATAGATAATGTTGAACATTTTATTAAATTAGCAACAGATATTATAATTCCAGAAATAGAAAAATTAACTTTACATGAAAGTAAATAAGTGACTGTCAAATAGTCGCTTTTTTATTTATTTATGAGTATTTATTGTTATAATTAAAATAGGTGATAGTATGAACATAGTTGATATTATAAATAAAAAAAGACTTAATAAAGAGCTTACTCCAGAAGAAATAACTTTTTTTGTAGATGGTTATGTTCAAGAAACAATTAATGACTATCAAATGAGTAGTTTACTTATGGCAATCTGTATAAATGGAATGTCTTATGAGGAAACTAGTAATCTAACAGAAGTTATGCTTCATAGTGGGGATACTATCGATTTAAGTATGTTAAAAGGTATAAAAGTAGATAAGCATTCAACTGGTGGTGTAGGAGATAAAACTACCATGATACTACTTCCACTTGTAGCGGCTTGCGGAGTAATTGCTCCTAAAATGAGTGGCCGAGGATTAGGATTTACTGGTGGAACAATTGACAAATTAGAATCTATCCCAGGCTTTAAAACTAATCTAACTAATGAAGAATTTATAAATCAAGTAGAGAAAATAGGATGTTCTGTTGTTAGTCAAACAGGGAATTTAGTACCTGCAGATAAAAAAATATATGCCTTACGTGATGTAACGGGAACAGTAGAATCAATTCCTTTAATCGCATCAAGTATTATGAGTAAAAAACTAGCTAGTGGTGCTGATAAGATTGTTATCGATTTAAAGGTTGGTAATGGTGCTTTAATGAAAAATTTGGAAGATGCTAGAACACTTGCGACTACAATGGTTGAAATTGGTAAAAGACACAATAAAGAAGTTGTATGTTTACTTACAGATATGAATCAACCTTTAGGTAATGCTATCGGTAATGCTTTAGAAGTTAAAGAAAGTATTGATGTGCTTGATGGTAAAGGACCTAAAGATATTCGTAACTTAGTTATTGTTTTAGCAACTATAATGGTGTCTTTAGGATTAAATATTTCGACTGAGGAAGCAAATAAATTAGTTCTTGAAAAGCTAAGTAATAAAGAAGGACTTAAGAAATTTAGAGAAATGGTTGCTATGCAAGGTGGAGATATTGATGCTATCAAAGTATCCGATAAAGTTGTCTCTATAAAAAGTAAGAAGACAGGTTTTGTTAAAAGTATAAATACCGATATGTTAGGTGAAATTGTTCGTAAATTAGGTGGCGGACGCTATAATAAAGAAGATAATATTGATTCATCTGTAGGTATAGTTTTATCAATTAAACAAGGTGACTATATTTTAGAAGATGAAGAAATATTAAAAGTATATATTAATGAAAAAGATATTAAAGTTGAAGAAATACTAGAATGCTTTGAAATTGATAATACTTCCGGTGGTGTTTTACCATTAGTATATGAATTAATTAAATAAAAAAGGAAATCTAAAATATTTAGAGTATATATATAATAGGATTGTGTAAATAAATGTCTAAAATATTGAAAAGAAAAAATATTTATTATATGCTAAATATAGATAGTAAGGAGTGATATAGTGATACATCCATCAATAGATAAATTATTAACAAAAGTAGAATCTAAGTTTTTACTTGTAAATCTTGTTTCAAAAAGAGTAGCGGAGATTGAGGAAACTGGATTATACCAAATGAAAGAAAATGAGTATAAATCAGCTAAACCAATCGGTCGTGCTTTAGAAGAAATAGCTAATGATCTAATTCATATTAAAGAATAGAATTAGATTTTTTTCTTATATGAAAATTAACAAAATTAAAAAACTAAGTACCAATAAATATGAATTAGTATTTGAAACAGGGGAAAAGCTTAAAACTTATGATGAAGTGATTTTAAAATATAATTTACTTTATAAAAAAGATATTGATAAAGATACATATCAAGAATTAATGAGGGCAAATGATTATTATTCCATTTATAATAATTCGATAAAATATTTAACAAAGAAAATGCATAGTAAAAAAGATTTTTTCAAATTTATTGATAAATATGAAATGAGTAATAGTGATAAAACAAGGATGGTTAAAGAACTAGAAAGCCTTAAATTAATTGATGATGATGCTTATTTAAAAGCGTATATTAATGACCGTTTCTATCTTTCAAGTGATGGTCCAAATAAAATAAAAGATTCTTTAATTAAAGAGGGAATTAAAGAAGAAAAAATAAATATAGAACTTTCTAAAATAGATGAAGAAGAACTTAATAGTAAGATTGCTAAAATAGTTTCTAAGAAGTTAAAAACTAGTAAGGGTTCAAATTATCAAATACGTGAAAAGATACTGCTTGATATGCGTAATTTAGGATATAACAAAGAAGACGTCGAACCATTTATCGAAAATGTGGATGAAAGTTCAAGTTTAGAAAAAGACTATAATAAAATATATAATAGTCTTAAAAATAAAGAGAAAGATTTAAATAAATTAGAATATAAAATAAAAAGTAAGTTATACCAAAAAGGGTATAATCTAACTTCTATAGATGAAATAATTGCAAAAAAAAGAATTGATTAAATCAATTCTTTTTATTTTATAGATTTGTTATAAGCTTCTCTGACTTCTGAATCAATGATATCTAAGTTGTATGATTTACGTATTTTAACCCAAGCTTCTTCAACGATGTCAGGAACATTATTAGAATCTTCATCTGTTTTTTCTTTTTCATTTAATAATGCAGTTAAGATTTCTTCTTTCTTATCTTCAATACTTGGTTTTTTATCTTGTTTAATTCTATAGATTACGAAATATCCATAACTTGATTCAACAGGAGTAGTAGTATATTTACCATCTTTTAAGTTAACTGCTGCATTCCAGAATTCTTCAACAACGTCATTTTTACTAAATCCATCAAATAAACCACCTTCGCTAGCAGTAGAACTATCATCTGAATGTTCGTTTGCTAAGTCAGCAAAGTTTTCTCCTTTTTTAAGTGCAGCAATAACTTCATTGGCTTCAGCTAATGCTTTAGCTTCAGCTTCTTTCTTTTCCTCGTCTGACATATCATCTTTTACTTCTGGAGTAATTAAGATATATCTAACATGCATTTCTCCTTCAATATTTTCATTCCAATAATCTTTAATTTCTTTATCAGTAATCATATTTTCTTTAATATATTTTTCAGCTGTTAAAGTGTGCATCTTATCTTTAATGACTACTTTTAAGAAAGCATCTTCGTTTTCATATCCAGCATTCTTTATATCAGCTTGTAGATCACCACCATATTGTTCATATTGTGCTTTTAAATCTTCTAAATAACTTTTAGCTGCTGTTTCAGCATCAGTTTTATCAGTTATTTCTTTGCTTGCAATATATTCATCAATTAAATTGATTAATATTTGTGATCCTCCTTGTTTTTTTAATTCAGCATATAAATCGTTAGCAGTAAATTTTTTACCATCGATTTTAGCTAAAACCTCTTTTCCATCTTTTAATTTTGGTATTGTTTTTGGTCTAGCAACAACAAGGCCAATTCCAAGTCCTACTAAAGCAGTAAGACAAATAATTAGTGACTGTCTAATACGTTCATCTTTGATTTTTTTCATAAAAATCTCCTTTCTTAAGTAAGTATAATTGTCACATCATACGTATATTATTTTAACAAACAAAACTAATATAATCAATATTTTTCACAAGTTTTTCATACTCTAGAATAGAATTTGATTAGAATGTTATTAAAGATGGAAAAAAGAGGGGTAGAAAAAAAGTTTGTGAAAACCCAACTTTTTTTCTGTAAACTTTCGAAAAAAGTGTAAAATTTGTCTTTACAAAGACCCTATATATTGCTAAAATATTCTTATCAAGTGGGAAACAGTGGGGAAAAGTGGGTGATTATTATGTTCATGGGTGAATATCATCATACTATTGACGATAAAGGAAGATTAACAATTCCTTCTAAAATTCGTTATGAATTAGGGGAAGAGTTTGTCGTAACTCGCGGACTAGATAACTGCTTATTTATCTACCCAAAAGATGCTTGGAACGAAATAATTCTTAAGTATAAGGATTTACCTAATACTAAAGATGCTCGTAATTTTATGCGTTTCTTCTTATCAGGAGCCACACTCACTACTTTTGATAAGCAAGGAAGAATTAATATACCAAGCCCACTTACTGCGTATGCTGACCTTATAAAAGAATGTGTAATCATAGGGGTTGATGATCGTTTAGAGGTTTGGAGCAAAGATCGTTTTGAAAGCTTTATGGAAACAAATGAAGCTAATATGACAGAGATCGCAGAAAATTTATTTGCACCAAAGTTTAATGTGTAGGAGGATATATGCATATTAGTGTACTTTTGGAAGAGTGCATCAACTATCTAAATCTTAGAGATGACAGCATTATAGTTGACTGCACATTAGGTTATGGTGGCCATAGTAGCGAAATACTAAAAAGAATAAAGAATGGTTATCTATATTCTTTTGATCAAGATTTAGAAGCTATCGAAAGTAGTCGTAAAAGACTTTCTAGTATTGGGGATAATTATGAAATTATCTATAGTAATTTTGTAAACCTATACGAAGAAATGAAAAAAAGAGGTACTAAGATAGATGGTATTTTATATGACTTAGGAGTATCAAGCCCACAATTAGATGAGGACGAAAGAGGATTTAGTTTTCATAATGATGCTCGTCTTGATATGCGTATGGATAAAAATAATAAGTTATCCGCATATGAAGTAGTTAATAATTATACTAAAGAAGAATTAACTAGTATTTTGTATAAATATGGTGAAGAAAAATTTGCTCCAAGTATAGCGAGCAAGATAGTTAGTTATCGTGCAAATAAAAAAATTGAAACAACACTAGAACTTGTTGAGATTATTAAAAGCGCGGTGCCAGAAAAGTATCGTCGTGATAAACATCCAGCTAGAAAAACATTTCAAGCAATTCGTATTGAAGTAAATAAAGAGTTAGATGTATTTGAAAGTAGTTTAAGACAAGCTTTAGATTTAATAGATGTTAATGGGAGAATATGTGTAATAACATTCCACTCGTTAGAAGATAAAATATGTAAAAATATTTTTAAAGAAGTAAGTAGTGTGGATGAGACATTAAAAAGAATGCCAATCATCCCTGAAAATATGCTTCCTAAGTTTAAGGTGATTGCAAATATTAGCCCAAGCGATAAAGAAGTAGAAAGTAATATGCGCAGTCGTAGCGCAAGACTAAGAGTAATAGAAAGGATAAGATAATATGAAAAAGCAAAAAGCAGTTAAAATCAGATTAACTAAAGGTGAAAAATTCTTATTAACTAGTGGATTTATCTGCGTTTTTGCTCTTATTCTTGTTCAAGTATTCTGCGGAGCTACACAGGGAAACTTAAGTATTGATGTAGAAAAATTAAAATATGAAATTAGTAAACAGGAGAAAACAAACGAAAGTCTAGTAATGCAAGTTAATGAATTAACTTCTTACGATACAATTAAAGATGTTGTAAAAGACATGGGATTGGCGTATAATAATGAAAATATAATTGTTATAAGCAAATAGACGAGGTGACATTATGAAAAGTAAAAATAATAAAAAAGTGAAATCTTTTCCAAGACTTTTTATTAATTTTACTTTTTTTTGTTTGCTTATAATTATAGTTCAACTTTCTTATGTCTCATTATTTCCTAATTTATACGGAAAAAATATGAAAGAACTTGCTAAATCAAGAAATACTTATGAAGCAACTTTGTATGCCAAAAGGGGAACAATTTATGATAATGAAAATAATGCTTTAGCTTTAAATGTTGCTAGTTATACAGTTATAGCTTATTTAAATCCAAGAAGAACAGGCTCATCAAAAGTAGCAAAACATGTTACTGATCCTAAGAAAACAGCGGAAGCTTTATCACCACTTATTAATATGTCGGTAGATACTTTATATGAATTATTAACGAGAAAAAAAGCCGATGGTGAATTACAATATCAGGTAGAATTAGGCCCTGGTGGTAGAGGTATTACTGAACTTGTAAAAAAAGAAATAGAAAATTTGAATTTACCAGGTATTGAATTTATTGAAAATTATAAAAGATATTATCCTAACGGAGATTTTGCTTCTTATATTTTAGGTTATGCTAAAAATAAGGAAGAGAAGGATAAGGAAGGAAAAACTGTTTCAACAATAGTTGGTGAATTAGGTCTTGAATCTAAATACAATAATATCTTAACTGGTAAAAATGGATACTTATCATATCAAAGAGATAGATATGGTTATAAGATCCCAGACACTAAAGAAGAGAGAGTAGAAGCTTTAGATGGTTCGGATATTTATTTAACGCTTGACTCTAATATTCAAAGATTTGCTGAAAATGCTATTCGAAACTTAGAAGCAGCCTATAGACCTAAGTGGGGTGTAATAGCAGTAATGGATGCTAGAACTGGTGCTATACTTGCATCTAGTTCAATTCCAACATTTGATCCAAACGTAAGAAATATAACAAATTATCAAAGCCCTTTTGTAACATATACATATGAACCAGGAAGTGTTATGAAGGTATATTCTTATTCTTGCGCTGTTGATTCAGGTAAATATAATCCAAATCAAATCGTAAAATCAGGAAGTATCAAAATTGGTGATGATGAAGTAAGAGACTGGTTACGTGTAGGTTGGGGAAACATTACTTTAGATAAAGGTTTTGCTTATTCTTCTAACGTAGCAGCTTCAACTATTATGCAAACGACAATTAATAAGACAGAATTACGTAATTGTTTAGAAAAATTTGGCTTTGGAGATACTACCGGAGTTGAACTTGCTAATGAATCAAGCGGAGATATAAGTTTTGTATATCCAATTGAAGTTGCAACAGCTGCTTTTGGACAAGGTATTACAACTACTGTTATGCAACAGCTTCAAGCAATGAGTATGTTTGCTAATGATGGGAAAACAGTTACTCCACGTATTGTTTCAAAGATAATTGATCCAAATACAGGTAAAGTAACATATGAATCAAAAGTTACTAAGTCAGAAAAATTAATTCAAACTTCAACTGTAACTAAAATGAAAGAACTTATGTATGAAGTAGTTAATGGAAGTGATCCTAATGCTTCCGGACTTGCTTACCATACTAATTCTACAGCTCTAATAGGAAAAACAGGAACAGCGCAAATTGCTTCCGGTTCGGGAGGATATTTAAGAGGAGCTACTGATTATATCTATTCATTCTCAGGAGTATTTCCTAAAGACAACCCTGAAATAGTTATATACGGAGCTATCCAACAACCTATTGTTAATGGTTATCGTCCACTATCTAATGCAATTAAAGATGTTGTTAATAATATAGCTAAATATCGCAATATGAATGGCTCAGCAACTGTTATATCTAATGTAAGTGAATATAAATTAAGTTCATATTTAAATAAAAACATTAATACAACTCTTCAAACTTTAAATAGTGTAGGTATTAATCCAACTATTATAGGTAAAGGGACAAAAATAATTAAACAATATCCAAGTAGTGGAACAAATATCTTAACGCATGATAAAGTTATTTTAATTACTGATGATATTAATTACTTAATGCCTAACTTAGTAGGTTGGAGTAGAAAAGAAGCAGAAACACTTCTAGAAATGCTTAAAATCCCTTATGAAATAAGCGGAAATGGCATAGTCGTTTCGCAAGATGTTAAAGAAGGAACAGTTATTAATCAAGATACGAAATTAACCTTAACTTTAGCAAATAAATATAATATGGAAGAAATTAAATAAATTTGTTCACAAAAACTTCACAAAACGGCTATTTTTGCCGTTTTTTTCTTGACATTTCTATGTATTTTAGTAAAATAATAACTGTATTTTGAGATTTATGTTATTAAATACGGATTGGTGGTGATAATATGGCAAACAAAGTAGAAAAAACTGAAACAAAAAAGGTAGTTGCTTCAAAGAATACTGCTAAGAAAGCTCCTAAGAAAGTAGAAGCTAAAAAACCAACTAAGAAAGTAGAAACTAAAAAGGTAGAAACTAAGAAAGTAGAAGTTAAAAAAGAGGTTAAAAAACAACCTAAAAAAGTAGAAGCTAAGAAAACAGTCAAAGAACCTGTTATGGCTAATATTATGGAAGATGAAAAGAAGGAGAAGAAAGTTAATTTCCAAACTATCAAATTCATCGGTAGTGCAATCTTCTGGATTGTTCTAGGAGGATTAGCTCTAGTATGGGTTACTGATTTTGTTCGTGTAGCTCGTGAAGAAAAACCAATTTTCTGTGTTAAAACTGTTGAACATAAATATGACGATGGTAAAGTAACAGAATGTATTGGTTTAGGTTATAAAGTTTATAATTATGACCGTAAATCTTTTGATAAAGGAGTAGAATTTGGTCCTCTATTCACTAAAGAAAGAGTATCAAAATAACACCAATTAATATTTAATGCATAAATTGCAAAGGGGAGGAAAATTATGATAAGTAAAAAGAAAATAGTTGCTATTGTATTATTTATACTTATGGGTTTCATAATGTTTACTTTCGCTAATCCTAGTGATGGAATTCGTCCAACTAAAGGAAACGAAACTAAACCTGAAGAAAAAGAAACTAAAACTAATGAAGATACACCATTAGTTGTAGACTTAGCACCTACTATAAATATAGATGGCATGGCTAATGATTCAGTAGTTTATGATGAATTACCAGAATTAAAAGCAATTTGTAGAGATGATCATGATGGTGTTCTTACAGGAGATAGATGTAAGGTAACTCATGACATTGATAACAAGAAAGTAGGTAAATATACAGTTACTGTTACTGCAACAGATTCAGTAAATCATAAAACTGTAAAAACTTATGAATACGAAGTTAAGAAAAGAGAAGTTGAATTAGTTATTGATGATGTAACTATTACTTATGGTGAAAAAGCAGAATTAACTTATTCAATTAAAGATGCAAAAGATACATACTTAGAAGAATATCCTTTAAATGTAGTTTTAACTGCTGAAGGATGTGAAGAAGAAGTATGTAATGCAGGAACTTACGATATTACATATGTTTCATCTGATGATGACAACTATGAAATCGTAGAAAAAAATACTGGTAAATTAACAATTGAAAAAGCAGATTTTGTACCAGCAGAACATGGTGTAACTTTTAAAGGATACAAAGGAGTTTATGATAATAAAACTCATTATGTAAGAGTTAAAGGTTTACCAAAGAAAATTTTCGTTCAATATGAAAATAATCACAAAAGAGAAGTAGGAACAAGAACTGCTACTGCAACATTTACTTATAGTGAAAACTATAATCCAACTACTATGACTGCAGAAATTGAAATTACTCCTAAGAAAGTTAAAGTAGTTATTGATAATAAAGCAAGTAAATATGGAGAAAAAATTGTTAAATTAACTCATCAAACAGTAAAAGGTGTTTATAGTAATGATAACTTAAATATTAAATTATCAACTACAGCTACTGAAAAAAGTAATGTAGGTAAATACCCAATAACTGGTACTTATAATAATAAGAACTATGATGTAGAATTTGTTAATGGTACTTATACTATTAATAAAGCAAAATTTGATCCATGTAAATTTGGTGTAACTTTTGAACCATACTTTGGTACATACGATGGAAAAACTCATACTATTTTAGTAAAAGGTTTACCAAGTAATGTAGAAGTTACATATAAAAATAACACTAAGAAAAATGTTGGTTTCAAAGCTGCAACAGCAACATTTACATATAGTAAAAATTATGAAACATATACTATGCATTCAGGATTAACTGTTTTTGCTAGATTAGCAACAGTAATAGTTGATGATAAAACTAGTGTATATGGTGAAGAATTAAAAGAATTAACATACAAAGCTTACAATGTTGTAAATAATGATAATTTAAATGTTAATTTATTTACTACAATTGGAAAAAATAAAAATGCTGGTACTTATGTAATTGGCGCTACAGCACTTAACTCAAATTATATAATTACTGTTATTCCTGGAAAATATGTTATTGAAAAAGCAACATTAAATCCAGAATTATTAGGAATTAAATTTAATGATGTAACAGTTACTTATGATGGAAGAAATCATGCAAGTGATTTAAAAGTAACTGGTGTAAATTCTAGAAATGTAAGTATTAATGTTAAGAATGCTGTTAATGCTGGTACTTATAATGCAACTGCTACAGTAACAGTTGATAATTATAAACCTGCTACATTAACTGCAACATTAACAATTAATAAGAAAGATGTAACAGTAACAGCTAATAACAAGCAAATTGAATATGGTAAAACTGTTGCATTAGATGGAACTAATACAGCTTTAGTTGGTCGTGATAAAGTTAACGTAACTTATGCTGTAGAAGGAACAACTCCAATTAATGAATTAGTTGTTGGTACATATAATATTATTCCAACAGTAACTAATGAAAGTTCATTAAATAACTACAATATTATTAAAGTAAATGGAACACTTACTGTAACAAGTGCTGCTGTTTCATTACAATTTAATGATGTAACTGCAACTTATGATGGAGAAAGTCATAGCTTAGCAGTAGAAGGAATTTTACCTTTAGGTGTAACAGTAGCTTACGAATACAATAACGAAACTACAAATAGTTTTGCTAAAGTAGATGCTGGTACATATAATGTAACTGCTAAATTTACAGTAGATACTACTAGATATAGTGCTATCGAAGATATGACTGCAACTTTAACAATTAATAGAGCACAAATCAATGTAGCAAATGTTACATTTGAAGATAAGACTGTTACTTACAATGGAAATAGTGTAAGCGTAACTGCTAATAATATTCCAGTTTTAGTAACTGCAGCTTATACAAATAATACTCATACTGATGCTGGAGTATATACTGCTACTTTAGTATTAAATACTGATGATAATCATGAATTAGTAGGAAACTATGATAATACTGCAATCCTTACAATTAATAAAGCTACTTTAGTAGCTCCAGAAGTTGGTACATTAACTGCTACTGAAGGAGATAATTTAAGTGATGTAGAATTACCAGAAGGATTCACTTTAGTAACAGAAGATAAAGAATTAACTGTACCTAGTGATCAAATTACAGCTACAGAAGAAGTTGTATTAAATTACTGCCCAGTAGGAACTGATACAAATAACTATGTATGTCCAAATGTTGACGCTACAGTAGTTGTTAATGCTTTAACTTATAGAGTTAACTTCTATGATGCAGTTGATAGTACAGAAGCAAGTTCATATATTGATGTTAGAAGAGGTTCTAAAGTTACATTACCAGAAGAACCAACTAAGAAAAACTACACATTTAGTAAATGGGTAGATGTAAATGGTAACGAAGTTACTAATAATACAGTTGTAAATAGTAATATGGATGTATATGCTACATATACTGCTAATGTAATTGGTATAACTGTCGAAGAAGCTCCAAATGCTCAATTCAGATATACTAGAAGTGATACTCCATCACAAGCTATTAAAGAACAATTAGTAGTTAAAGCAATTTATGCTGATCAAACTAATAAAACTTTAACTGCTGATGAGTATACTACAGACTTTGATATTACTCATGTAGCAACTGATAAAGTATTAACAGTATCTTATAAAACATTTACCGATAAAACTATTAAATATACTGTAACTGAAAAAGTTGAATTCCAACATAAAGTTAGAGTAACTTGGAAAGAAAACACATATAGAAAAACAAAAAAGAATGGTTCTTGTAAAGAAAACTGTGATTCTATCCAAAATACAGAAGTTGTAAATGCTAAAGGTAAATTCTTAGAAATTACTGAAGCATACATAGAATTTATTAAAGTTACAAAAGTTAATGTTGTATATACTAATAATAAATCTAACGATTTAGAAATTTCTAAACGTGTAAGATATTCTTATGCAATGAGTGATGGATATGTTAATCCAGTATATCTTGCTGCTAAAGATATTAAAGGTAGAAACGATGAAAAACCAACTGTAAAAGAAAATGTAGCAAACAATATTAATGAAATTAAAACAATTGATGTTTACTATACTCGTACATTTACAAAGACTGTTCCACATCATTTCATAGTATCTTGGGAAACTGAAGAAACATATACAAATGACTTTGTTGTAAGATTTGAAGGTTATAAAGAAGAAAATGGTGAATTAGTATTCAAACCAGTTTCTGAAACTCAATTAACATTCAATAAATAATAATTAAGCTTATGCAAAATGCATAAGCTTTTTTATTTGCATTTTTTAAAAATATGTTATAATGAAAATAGGTGATAGCATGCTAAAAGCAATTATTATATTTTTTGTATTTGTTATAGGTATTCTTAATGTAATTATGATGCTTTCTCGTAAGAAAATAGCTTCTTCAATACGTAAGAGTATTAGGGAGGAAGAAGAAAGGGAAAGAAATACACCTAAATTACTATATGGAATGGAAACTAAGGTTCTCCCAATAATTGAAAAAGATTATCCTAATATAGATATTAAAGATTTAAAAGTTAAATGTGGTTCTAATATTATTTATTATCTTCAAAGAGAATATGATAATATTGAAGCTATCACAGATACTTATAAAGAAAAATTAAATAATAAGAGAATTAGTAATTATGAATACAAAAATATAAATATTCATCGTGTAATAATAAAAAAATATGATAAAACAGCAATTACTTTTCAAATGGCAGTTGAATATATTTTAGTAGATGATAAAAATACAGAAGATAAAGTACAGGATCGTTTTGAACAAGTATATGTTATTGAAGACGATATTTGGAAATTAGATAGTATTAAAAGTGTTTAAAATATGCTATACTTAAATAGTAGGTAGGAGGGATATGATGAGTTCTTATCTGATATATTTCTTAATAGTTATTTTGGTTATTCTTCTTGCTTTTGTAATAGTAAGATTATTAAGTCAAGGCTTTAAAATTGTTTATGAGAAACCTACTTATCGTAGTTTTAATGTAGTTAAACAAAGTTTAAAGAGACTTGCGGATACTAGTGTTGATGTAAAAGTAAGTAAAAAAGGTATTGAGTTTAATGCATTTACTAATATTACCGAAAGAATAGAAAAAGAAAATAAAGATTTAAATTTTTCTGAAATGCGTAAAAAAATACGTACTTATGTAGTAGCAAGTATTAGGGATGGGGAAGATTTAGATAATCTTAAAAAAACTAATAGTTATGTTAATAATGTAGCTGTTGACTATAAAGGTAGAACAGTAGATAAAAATACAGTTCTAGTTAGAAATATAATTCCGAAAACTTATGATCGTAAAAATGATCGTACTATTGTAAAAATAGATGTTAGTTTAGAGTATCAATATCGTTATGAGGCGGGTTCACAACGTAATGTTGAAAAAACATATACGCTAGAATTCATTGTACCTTTAAAATCTATAACGGTAGATGAAAAAGTTTTAAAACCAAACGAATGGTATTTAAATAAATTTAATTAGAGAAAGAGGGAAAGAATATGGGTTTAATTAAAGCAGCATTAGTATCTGCATCTTCTAGTTTAGGAGATCAATTTAAAGAGTTTGTTACTTGTCCAGAAATGGAAGGTAAAGTACTTATTCAAAGAGGAGAAGTATCACACGGTTCTGGTAATAGGAATGCTAGTGAAGGAGTAATCACTAATGGTAGTGGAATTGTGGTACCTGCTGGTATGGCAATGATGATTGTTGAAAATGGAGCAATCACAGAATTCACAGCTGAATCAGGAACATACAAATATGATACAAGTAGTGAACCTTCAGTATTTACTGGTGGATTCGGTAAAGGTATTATTGATACTATTAAAACTATTGGTAGTCGTATTACTTACGGTGGAGCTACTGCTAAAGATCAAAGAGTTTACTATGTAAATATTAAAAATATTCCAGGTAATTTATTTGGTTCACCAAATCCTAAAAAAATTACTGACGAAAAGTATGGTATGTTAGAAGTAACATTTAATGGCGAATATGTTGTTAAATGTGTAGACCCAGCTAAATTAGTAGCTAGTGTTATAGGAGCAAATGCTAAAGATACAGTTACATATGATGAAGCTGTAGGTTCAATTATTAAAGGTAAATTTATTGAAAAATTAACTTATGCTTTAACAGTTGTTATGCGTAAACATAAAGTATCATTTGGTGATATTGGAATGTATGGTTCAGATATCTCAACTGAAATGAATACTTGTCTAGATGAAGATTTAAAAGAAACTTATGGAATGGAAATTGTTGATGTAGCATTAAATGATGTTAACTTAACTGATGAATCTATGGAAAGAGTTTCGAAGATTGATGATGCTAGAATATTCTCAAATACTTCTATGCAATCAGGTTTAATGGCATCTGCTACTGCTGATGCTATGAAGAGTGCTGCAGCTAATGAGAATGGTTCAATGATGGGATTCATGGGAATGAATATGGCTCAAGGAACTGGGGCAACTATGATGGGTGCAATTAATAATAATGGCGAAGTAGAAGCTAAAGAAACTAATACTCCAGAACCAGGAACTTTATTTAGTAAAGAAGATGAAAAAACAGAATTTTGTCCAGATTGTGGAACTAAAAAAGTAGGTAAATTCTGTACTAATTGTGGTAAAAAATTAGAAGATTAAAAAAGCATAGCGATATGCTTTTTTTATTTTAAAATATTTTACAATTGTCAACAAAAAAAGGTTGACACTAGATATCTGGTGTGATAAAATGATTCTTAGTGAACGGAGGTATATTATGGCAGTTAAATTAAGATTAAAAAGAATGGGATCTAAGAAAGCACCATTTTATCGTGTTGTAGCAGCTGATTCAAGAAGTCCAAGAGATGGTAGATTTATCGAAACTGTAGGTACTTATAATCCAATTACAGAACCAGCTGAAGTTAAAATAGATGAAGAAAAAGCTTTAAACTGGTTAAGTAAAGGTGCAATTCCTACAGATACTGTTAGAGATTTATTCAGAAGTCAAGGAATTATGGAAAAATTCCACAATTCAAAAAAAGTAGCTAAATAATTATGAACATCGTTGAATATACAGAATTTTTAGTTAGAAGTTTAGTTAAGGAACCAGATATGGTTTCTGTAAAACAATTTGATGATGAAGAAGAAATAACAGTAATTCAAGTATTAGTAAATGAAAATGATATGGGTACAGTAATTGGAAGAAACGGAAATATTGCTAAAGCAATAAGAACTTTAGTTCAAGCTGCAGCTCATGATAAAAAAGTAAAAATTGATATTGATTCATTTTAAGAAGCTTAGGCTTCTTTTTTTGTAAACAAAAATCCTTATTTCTTGAATAAATATATAAATTATATTATAATAATTATAGATGTTAGGAGGACACAATATGAAACAAAGAGTTATAAGTATAATCTTTATGTCTATTATTGTTATCCCATTATTTGTAATAGGTGGTATGCCTTATAATATTGGAATTGCAATACTAAGTTTATTAGGACTTAAAGAATTTTTAGATATCAAGGAGTCGAAGAAAAAACTCCCATTATTTGTAAAAGTTATTTCTTATGTATTCTTATTATTAGTTTTATTTACGAACAAAGGAAATTCAATAAGAAGTTTTGCAATTGACTTTAGAATTATAAGTGGTTTATTTTTTACATTTTTAATTCCTACAGTTTTATATCATGATAGAGAAAAATATAGTGTTAATGATGCTATGTTTATGTTAGGAGGAATATTCTTCTTATCTATGTCAATGGCATTATTTATGCGTATGCGTACTTATGATTATAAGACGATGATTTATTTAATATTAATTGCTATAATTACAGATACCTTTGCTTATATAACAGGTAAATTAATAGGTAAACATAAATTACTAGAAAATATTTCACCTAATAAGACAGTTGAAGGTACAATAGGAGGATCAATCTTTGGTGTATTTGTTCCTTGTATGTATTACATTACTGTAATTCATCCAGAAGTATCAATAATTAAACTTATCTTAATGACAGGTTTCTTATCTATTTTAGGACAATTTGGAGATTTATTCTTCTCTGCTATAAAGAGATATTATGGCAAGAAAGATTTTTCTAATTTAATACCAGGACATGGAGGAGTATTAGATAGAGTCGATAGTTTAATATTTATATTACTAGGATTCATGTTTTTAATATCAGTTATTTAGGGGGCACATATGACATTAATCTATTTTATTTTAATACTTGGTATAACTATATTTATTCATGAATTAGGTCATTTTATATGGGCTAAGAAGTCAAATATATACGTCTATGAATTCTCAATAGGAATGGGTCCAGCTATAAAAACTTGGAAAAGAAAGAATGATGAGACAGAATATTCTATTCGTTTATTTCCAATAGGTGGATATGTTTCTATGGCAGGAGAAGAAATGGATGATGATGATAATATTCCAGATGAACGTAAGTTACCTAATAGACCATGGAGACAGAGATTTATAACTATAGCAGCCGGTATTATTCATAATTTTATTTTAGCTTTAGTAGTATTCTTTATTGTAGGTCTTGTAGTGGGAGCTAGTGGAAGTACTGCTAAAATAGTATCTATTGAAGAAAATACACCAGCTTATAAAGCAGGTTTAGAAGTTGGTGATAAGATAATTAAACTTAATGGTAAAAAAGTTGATACAGATAGTCTAATGCTTAAATTAGCTATTAATGATGGTAAAAGTGCTAGATTTACCGTTAAGAAAGCCGATGGTAGTTATGACAATATTGTTGTAAAACCAGAAAAAATAGAAAACGAAGATAAAACTACTTCATATAAATTTGGTTTTGGTATGGGTAGTGATGTTAAGAAAGGTATTCTTCCATCAATCGGATATGCCTTTAGAAAATTTAAATCATTAATTGTTCAAATGTTTTATACAATTGCTTATTTAGCAACAGGCAAATTAAGTTTTGATAATATTTCAGGTCCTGTTGGTATATATACAATAGTTGGGGAAACTGCTAAGACAGGATTTATCAATGTTGTATATTTATTAGGATATATTTCTCTTAATGTAGGATTTATGAATTTCTTACCAATTCCAGCTTTTGATGGAGGTAGATTATTATTCCTTATTATTGAAAAAATAAAGAGAAAAAGAGTTAGTCCTAGATTTGAAAATACAGTTCATGCGATAGGAATGGCTTTCTTACTAGCATTAATGATTTTTATAACATACAATGATATAGTTAAAATATTTTTTTAAAGCATAGGTAACTATGCTTTAATTTTAGGAGGAAATATGTTAAAAGTAGAAAATGTTACAAAATATTATGATACTTTTAAGGCAGTAGATAATTTATCCTTTACTGCTCAAGAAGGTGAAATATTTGGCTTATTAGGTATTAATGGTGCTGGTAAAACTACAACATTCCGTATGATTATGGGTTTACTTGAACCTACTAGTGGAAATATTACTCTTAATGATAAAAAGATTGATTATAGTGTTACAGATAAAATTGGATTTTTAACAGAAGAAAGAAGTTTACTTCTTAAATTAACTGTTAAAGAGCAAGCCCTTTTTTATGGTAATTTAAAGGGTATGAAAGATAAAGATATTTTAAAAAGATTAGATGCTTTACTTACTAAGTTTTATCAAAAAGAAAAAGATTTTGATTTAGAAAAATTTAAAAATAAAAAGATAAAAGAATTATCTAAAGGTAACCAACAAAAAGTACAGTTTATTCTAGCAATCTTAAATGATCCTAAATTACTAATCTTAGATGAACCATTTTCGGGATTAGATCCATTTAATATTGAATTATTTAAAGAAGAAATAAGTAATATGGCTAAGAAGGGAAGTATTATAATATTCTCTTCACATCGCATGGATCATGTCGAATTATTTTGTAAGAAATTAGTTGTTTTACTAAGAGGTAAATCGGTATTAGAAGGTAACTTAAAAGATATCAAAGAAAAATATCGTAAAAAGAATATTAAAGTAATAGGAGACTTTGATATTGATAAAGTTAAAGATATAAAAGGTGTTGTTAGTGTTACAAAACTAGGAAATGAATATGAGATAAAAATTGAAGATAAAAGTGTTGCTGATAAAGTATTTAAAGTGATTTCTAAAGCTGATAATATATCTAAATATGAAATTGAAGAACCAAGCCTAAATGAAATATTTATTACTAAGGTAGGTGAAGCTTATGAAGAGTAAATTAAACTATCTTATTAAAACTAGTTTGGCTAGAAAGCTTAAATCTAAATGGTTTAAGATTGCTAACATCTTACTAGCAATAATTATAATAGGTGTTGTTAATATTGATAGTATTATTAATACTTTTGGAGGAGACTTTGATAAGAAACAAAAAATTTATATAGTTGATAATACTAAAGAAACATATGATGTGTTTAAAACAGAAATGTTAAAACTAACAGGTTCTAAAACTGAAGAAGATATGAAATATGAAATCATTCTTTATGATAAAGATAAAGAAGTAGAAGAATATCTTAAAGATAATCGTAAAGATTTAGTTATTGAAATTAATAGTAGTGAAGAAAATACTATAGATTATAAACTTATAAGTAAAGAGTATATAGCCCTCTTAGATAGTCAGTATTTACAAACAGCGTTATATAATACAAAAGTAAATATAGCTATTTTAAAATCAAATATTGATGCCGAGTTACTTACAAGTATTTATGACAAAGCTAAAATTGAAAGAATTATTCTAGATAAAGATAAAAGTTCTAAAGAGGAAAATATGGAAGTTATAATAACTACAGTTTTCCCAATTGTTATCTTACCTGTATTTATGTTAATAATTTATTTAATACAAATGGTAGGAGCAGAAATAAATGATGAGAAGACAACAAGAGGTATGGAAATAATTATATCTAGTGTTTCTCCTACAACACATTTATTTTCAAAAATCATCGCAGGTAATTTATTTGTTATTATGCAAGCCGTACTATTATTCTTATATTCATTTATTGGTATGAAGATAAGAAGTTTAGTAGGAGGAGACGCTATTACTAACGGTGTGATGGGATATGTTGGTGGTGTTATAGATAGTTTAAATGGATCAACATTTATGAGTAAGTTAGTTTACTTACTTCCTCTTACAGTAATATTACTTCTTTTAACATTTATTATTTATTCTTTACTAGCAGGAATACTTGCTAGTATGACAACAAATAATGAAGACTTTCAACAACTTCAAACACCAATGATAATTACTTTATTATTAGGTTATTATTTAGCTATGTTAGCAGGAACATTTAAAGGAAGTATTTTGATACGTATCATATCTTATATTCCATGTATATCTGCTATTTTAGCCCCATCTTTACTTGTTATGAGTGAGATAGGTATAATTGATGTAATTATCTCAATTATCCTTGCTTTCGGCTTTATATTTGTCTTAATTAAATATGGCCTTCGTATTTATAAAGTAGGGATTTTAAATTATTCATCAAGTAAGCTATGGAAAAAGATGTTTAAAGCAATAAAAAAAGGATAGAATTAGTAATAATTCTATTCCTTTTTATTTTAAAATATATATAGATATGTTATAATATTTTGTAGGTGATAACATGGATGAAGTTTATAATAACAGCATATTATTAATAGGGCCACCTAATGTAGGTAAATCATTATATGCAGCTCTATTAAGTGAAAAATTAAATCTTCCAGTTGTATCTTTAGAAGGTACAAGAGATAAGTATTATAATGAAATTGGTTATGATAAAAAATACGCGAATAAATTAAAAAAAGAAGATGGTATTTTAGCAAGATATAAATACTGGAAAAAATTTGAATCATACCATGTATCAAAGTTTTTACCAACTATTAAGACACCTTCAATAATTAAATTTGAAGCTAGTCAAACAGTTTATGAAGATCAAGAATTATTTAATCCTGTTATCAAAGTTATGAAAAAATTTAAAACAATAATTTTACTTCTTCCAGACATTGATTTACAAGATTGTTGGTCAAAAATAAATAAGAATGGTAAAGTACCTTTAGGTTCAGATTTATCAAAACTTAATTGGCACTTAGTAAGTAGTCCTTGTAATACTTTTTTAGCAACAGATACAGTTTGTATTTGTGGACGTAGTAATGATGAAATATTAGAAGAATTACTTCATATTGTAGAAAAAAAGAAAACTAGTAAATAAATTTACTAGTTTTTTAATAGGTATATTATTTTGCTAAAGTTAAATTTGAAAAAACTTCATCTTTATCATAGCCACAATTGATTAATTTAATAGCATCGTTTAATTCTTTTTCAAATGTTCTACGTTTTGTCTCGTTCTTAAGAGTACATGTTTTTTCATATGTATTTAATAACTCTTCATTATCTTTTAATATGTTTTCGCATTGTATTTTCTTAAAAGTATTATATAAAGTTTCGTCATTAAATAATGTACGAATCGCAATTATTATATTAATAATAGGGATAAGAGCTAAGATAAGTAAATATACATTTAATACATCTTTATCTTTAGTAGTATCCTTAATATTTAAATCTAAATTACTTAATTTATTTGATACTTTTTTGAAACTTTGTTTAGTTATTAAATAAGAAATAATAATACTTCCTATATAAATTATAAACATAATTACACCTCTTCTTTTTTTCGATGCAGTATATATTCTACCATAATAATAAAAAAAGTCAAATTCACTAAGTAAATAAAAAATCGAGATAATATCTCGATTTATTTATTAATGGTGTCCCCAGTAGGACTCGAACCTACCTCTATCCCTTAGGAGGGGATTACTCTATCCAGATGAGCTATGAGGACTAATCTGCCCTGTATAAGCTAAATAGAATAAAGAAATATAAATAATTAATAGCGGTTCTAAATATTGGACTATAAGAATGATAAAATTCATAGAAAGCTACACCCTTATCAACAATACTTACTAACCAACTTTCTAAATATCTTGGAACTGCTAGATTAATAGGAAACATATGTGTTCTTATAATGTTCTTTTCACGATCATTTAGATCAAATAATTTACTAGCATTTATTAAAGCATATTTAGGATGAGTGAAGGTAGATATAAATCTTTCAAAAGAAGTTCTATCTTCATAACTCATAAAGAAGTCATGTAGTAAACCTGCTCTTGCTACTTCTTTATATTTTAAATTTAGCTTTTTCGCAGCAAGGTAAGAATAGTAAGATACTTTTATAGAATGATCTAATCTATTTGTTCCATGATGCTCAATAGTACTAAGTTTATTAAAATCTTTATTATCTAAGATATCAGATACTAAAGAGATATATTCATAATCATTTATGTTCTTCATTTTCTCGCCTCGCTCTTTAATTATAACATATATCTTAGTAAGATATATATATCCTAAAAAAGTTTACATAATTAATTTTACAACAAGATAATTCTTTTTGCAAATTAGACTATTTTAATTTACAGGATATTATGTTATAATTTTGCTAGTAAGGGTAGTGATTAAATGGAAGGTTTTAATGAGATTATTGAGGAAAATAAATCCAAGATTATTGTTATTGCAGTAGTATTAGTATTAGCGATAATCATATCAATAGTAAATATATTTATACCGGATACAGCAGAGCGAGAAATAACTTCGGAAAAAGAAACTAAAAATGTTATTGAAGAAATTGCAACTACATATTATGAAAAAGTAATTTTTCCAAATATGACAAATAGTGAATTTGAAAAATATGCATCAGAAGGTTATTTTATAAATTTAAGAGATTTAACTACTAAAGTAAAAGGAATAGATAAAGAAGTATTTTTAAAAGATGAAAACTTTTGTGATTTTACAACAACATATGTAATTATCTATCCTCGTAGTTTAGACAAAAAAGAATACACAGTTAAATCTAATATTAGTTGTGTAGATAAAACAAAGGAAAATGTATAATGGAGGCATTTATGAAAAAGAAATTATTATACGTATTTATATTTGCAATTCTGTTCTTTATTGCTCCAAATATTACTAAAGCAGCAGAATTAGTAGGGACAGGAGCTTGTTCTTATACTATGGAACAGGGAGAATTAAAGGATTCTTATAATGGGGTTTTAGAAGTATATTGGACAGATTTATATATTAATGAGTCAAATGCTAAAAAGAAAGCATTACTTTGGTATGGAACATCTGTCCATCAAAATGCTCATTACATGGGCTACCAAGATTTTTCGCAGGCAAATAATATTTCTTCAGGACCATTTCCATCTGGTATATCTGCAGGAAAAGTTGACAGTTCTTTCTTTTCGATATATGAATCTACTGGTAAATGCCCAAGTAAATTTGTAATCACAGCTGGAACAGAACTAGTTTTTATTAATAGTGATGATCAAGCTAGCTGGTGCGGTAGTGATAATTCAGCTTGTAAAGCTATAGGTAAAAATTCTGGTCATAATATTAAGAAAATTTATACTAATGAATTACAATGGAGAGATGTTTGGACTTGTACACACTGGAGCGATAAGAATTATACTGTATCAGCAGATATAACTTTATTCTTTAATGAAAGTGGTAAACTTCAATTTACGATGGAGGTTCCTAAAACTAGTTCTTCATATAAAGACGCAAGTGAAACTCCTGTAACTAAGGATGTTAAAACAAATGATTCTCGTTACGGCGAAATGTACACAACAGTTAAAAGTTTAGTGGAAACTGGTAAATTAAATAGAAATGGTTTCTTTAGAACAGATAAAGGAAGCGAAAAATTTGAACTAGGTGATAGTGGTGTGGCTAAAGACACATGTGATTTGAGTTCGGATGCCGCATATAGTCAATCTTATAATTGCACAAGATATGAAGATATTCAAAATGAAATTGAAACAGAATTCAATAAAGTGAAGAATGCTCATAATTCTATAGATACAAAATTAGCTAGTCAAATAGAAAAAAAGATTCCACCATCAAGTTCTGGTGCGACTCCTTATTATATTGTTAAAGATTTTTCAAAATTAAGTTTAACACAAGTTAATTCATATAGTACAACAATTGATAATTACGTTTCGGGAGATAATTTTGAAAGTGCAGTAGATGCTTTCCTAAGTTATCTAGATGGTATAAAAACAAAATTGTGTGCTAGTCAAAGTGGGGTATTAGATGCATATTATAGTTCGGTAAGTAGCTATAACAATATGCATGCCAGTGCTTTGCAAGCTGCTGCTAAAGCTAAGGAAAAATTAGCTGAAAGAGCAGAAGAATTAGGTGATGCAGAATTAGCTGATGATCTTAAAGATGATGCTAATGAACTTTCTAATACTGCGACTGATTTAAAACAACGTATAACAACAACTTTAAAAGACAAGAAGAGTCAATTAGATGGTAAAGATTTAGGATTTACGATTACTTCTACTGGCGGTTGTGGCATAATAAGTTCTGATATGAAAACATTCTTAAATACAATTTTATGGTATATAAGAATAGCTGGTGTAGTACTTGCAATTATCTTATCAATGGTTGATTATATTAAAGCAGCTTCAAGTTTTGATGACAAATCAATGTCAGCAGCTAATAAGAAGATGCTTACTAGAGTAATTTTAGTAGCGGTATTATTCTTAGTACCAGCATTATTAGAATTTGTTCTAGGATTATTAAATATATCTACAACAGCAGGAAGTCTTGCTTGTTTAAAATAGTTAGCGAAAGCTAACTATTTTTTTGATTATTATGTGAAAATCTTTATATTTAAAGTATATTTGTGTATAATATAAACAAGGTGATAAAAATGGTATATTTAGATTATTCTGCTAGTACACCAGTAAATGAAGATGTACTTAATAGTTTTAATAGAGCTTGTTTAGATTTTCCTGGTAATCCTAATTCGTTACATAAATTAGGAACTAATAGTAAAAATCTAATTGATCAAGCAACAAATCAAATAGCAAATATTATTCATGTTAAACCAACTGAAATAATATATACAAGCGGTTCTAGTGAATCAAATAACTTGGCTATTAAAGGAATCTGCTTAAGATATCAAAATAGAGGGAAGCATATTATAACAACACATTATGAGCATTCTTCTATTTATGGACCTTTAGGTTATTTACAAAAACAAGGATTTGAAGTAGACTTTGTTGAATCTAAAGAAGATGGAACAGTTGATTTAGATCATTTAAGAAGTTTAATGCGTGATGATACTATCTTAGTTAGTATTAACGCTATTAATAGTGAAATAGGTATTATTCAACCAATTAATGAAATTGGTAAGATAGTTAAAGAATATCCTAAATGCTACTATCATGTAGATGTGACTCAAGCAATGGGTAAGATTGATATTGATTTTTCGAATATTGATACTGCTTCTTTTAGTGCTCATAAATTTTTTGGTTTAAAAGGAATAGGTATTTTAGTTAAAAAAGAGAATATTGTTATTGATCCAATTATTCATGGTGGTAAATCAACTACTATATATCGTAGTGGTACACCAGCGCATCCACTAATAGTATCAATTAGTAAAGCTTTAAGACTTGCAACAAGTGATATCGCAAGTAATTATGAATATGTTACTAAATTAAATAATCGTTTAAAAGATAAACTTAAAGAATATAAAGATGTATACATTAACTCAAATGATAAATGTTTACCTTATGTCCTTAATATAAGTGTAGTTGGAGTTAAACCTGAGACATTTTTACATGCTTTAGAAAAATATGATGTATATATTTCTACACAAACAGCATGTTCTAGTGAAAAGAATATTTCTGCTAGTGTACTTGCTTTAACACATGATGAGGCAAGAGCTAGTTCATCACTTCGTATAAGTTTATCCTATGTAACAACAGATGAAGAGATTGATGAATTCTTAATAGCATTTGATAAATGCTATCATGAATTAAAGAAATAGGTGAATTATGAAGATAGTTAAAATAGGGGCTATGTGGTGTCCTGGATGCATAATAATGCAAAAAGTATGGAATAAATTAAATGAAAACTATGAACTTGATATAACTAGTTTAGATCTAGATATGGATAGTGAAGAAGTTGAAAAGTACAATGTAGGGAATACTTTGCCAGTTATAATTTTTTATAAAGATAATGAAGAATATAAAAGATTAGTTGGTGAAAAAAGTTATGAAGAAGTAGAAAGTGTAATAAAAGAGATAAATGAAAAGATTTAAATTACTAATATTTACATTATTACTTTTTATACCTATGTTGGTATCTGCTAAGAGTACATATATTGATAGAGTGTATGATATAGTAGGTGAAGAAAAAACTAATAATTTAACAATATATTTATTTCATCAAGAAAGTTGCCCACATTGCCGTAAAGAAATGGCCTTCTTAGATGAATTAGAAGAAGAGTATAAAGATAAAATCACAGTAAGAAGATATGAAGTGTCAGGTAATAAAAAGAATGCTGAATACATGAATTTGGTTAAAGAAAGATTTGAAAAGCATGATCAATATGTACCTTTTACAGTAATAGGTGATGAATCTTTTACAGGCTTTGGTGATTCACGTAAAGAAGAAATAAGAAGTATAATTGATAATTATCTAAAAGAAACTAAAAATACAGAAAAAACATTTTCCTTACCTTTATTAGGTAAAGTAAGTGCTAAGGATGTATCTATTCCTTTAGTAGCGGTAGTATTAGGTTTAATTGATGGATTTAATCCTTGTGCTATGTGGGTATTATTATTCTTAATAAATATGCTATTTAATATGCAAAATAAAAAGAGAATGTGGTTAATAGGATTTACTTTCTTATTTACTAGTGCATTTGTATATTTCTTAGCAATGCTAGGACTATCTGTAGTACTATCATTTACTGCTGTTATTTGGGTAAGAAGAATAATTGCTTTAGTAGCTTTAGTAGGTGGAATACTTAATATAAAATCTTATATTGAAACACCTAAAGATGGTTGTACAGTAGTTGATAGCAAAAAACGTAAGAAGTATTTTACGAGAATAGATAAATTTACTAAAGAAAAAAGTATTATCTTTGCCTTAATAGGTGTAATTGCTTTAGCTATTAGTGTTAATATGGTAGAACTTGCTTGCTCAGCAGGTTTCCCAAGTATATTTGTATCTATAATGGATTTAAATAATATCTCATTAGTTAAAGAAATATTATATATTTTATTATATGTATTCTTCTATTTATTAGATGACCTAGTTGTATTTGTTATAGCTATGGTATCATTAAAATTATCAGGAATTACAACTAAATATAATAGATTATGCCATTTAGTAGGTGGAATTATAATGATTTTAATAGGTTTATTATTAATCTTTAAACCAGAATGGATAATGCTCAATTTTTAAGAACAAAAAAGTATTTTTTTGTTCTTTTTTTATGATATAATGATAATAGGTGAGAATATGAAAAAAGGATTTACGTTAGTAGAAGTGTTAGCCGTGATAACAATTATAGGTGTTCTTGCTTTAATTGTTGTACCAGGCGTTGATTCAATTTTAAAATCTAATAGGGAAAAGCTATATGATGGTCAAATTAATTCCATAATAGATGCTGCTAAGACAGCTACGCCATATTTAGCTAGTGAGATACCGGAAGAAGATGGAGGATATCTTGATATTACATTAGGATATTTAAAATTTATGGAATTACTAGATGTAGATGTAAGGGATCCAAGAAATGACTCTTGCGTAAGCAATGATACTGTTATTCGAATTACCCGTATTAAGAATTCATTTAAGTATACTTTACTTAAAGACACTTATACTTATGATGACAGTAGTTGTAGTGAAAGCAATCTTAAACCTTATAATGGTGAACCTGCTAAAGGTGATCCGAGGGACTAGATATGAAAAAAGGTTTTACGTTAGTTGAAGTACTTGCAGTTATTACTATCTTAGGAGTACTTGCCGTAATAGTAGTTCCCGCAGTAGATAGAGGTATTAAGAACGCTAAAGATGACGCTTATAATAAGCAAAAAGTTTCCCTATTAAATTCTTTAGAGGCTTGGACTAAAGATAATTATGATAGATTTTATAGTAATGATGAAATTGTAATAACACTTGCCGAATTAAAACAAGCAAATATTGTTGATTCTGATATTCGTAATCCTAAAACAGAAAGTTGTTTATCAAACGCTATGCGTTTTGTTATTAAAAAAACTAAAAATACATATTCTTATAAAATAAGTGGTGATAAACTTCTTGATGGTTCAGAGGATGATTGTAGTAGTGCAATTAATAATTTGTATTTAGAGTTACTTGGAGATAATCCTGTAACATGGAATCCAGATACAGGTTATGTTGAACCGGGAGTAAAATTTAAAGATTTTAATAGTGTAGAACATATAATAACAAGTGAAAATGTTAATTTAACTTTTAATGTTCCTACATATGCATATCAAGATGATAAGACTAAATTACTTGTTGAGTATATAGTAGAAGGTGGTAAATCTTATATCCAATATACTTTAACAACAAATGGTTTAGTATATTCTAAAACGAGAAATGTTAATGTAATAGACACAACACCTCCAGTATTAGAAATAGGAACACCAATTACAACTTCATTCCGTACTGTTTTACCATTTAGCAAAAACTATGATTATGAAACTGGTATTCGTGAAACAATATGTGAATATGGTAAAGATTTAACTTATGGAAATGTAGGTATGGTTGATAATAATAGTTGCCGTTTTGTTTCTAATGGTGAAAATATGTATTACCGAGTTACATCAGTAAACTATAAAGGTTTATCTACAATTGTAACGGGTTTAACTGAAACAATATCAAAATATAATTTAACTATTACAACAGAAAAAAATATAACTAATAGTGATGATGTAGTAATAGGAAGAGAGTATAAAATTGAATCAAATGTGTTACCTTCATTCTTAAGTTTCCAATATCGAATTATTTCTAAATATGATTCAAATTCTAGTACTGATTGGGACCGTCCTGATACAAAATCAACAGATGATGATGAAACAGCTGAAATTGGATATGCTACAGTAAAAACACACTCATCTATAGAAACTCCAACATATATTTATGCAAGAATATATAACAATATTACAAGAGAAGTAATAGATGAGACAGTTTTTGTAGAAGTTAATTTAGATTTAATAGCTCCTAAAATTAATGCTACCCAAATTATTCCAATGGGAACTAACACTTATGCAATCCCATTTACTGTAGAAGATAAGGAATCTGCAATTACGGAAGTAGGATGTAGATATTATGCTGAAGGTGAATCTGAACAGTATGGTGTTGTACAAGATAATATATGTATTATAACGACAACATTAAAAGAATTCTATTCTTATATTCAAGCAGAAAATAGTAATGGTTTAGTAGGTAAAAGTACACCTATATATCAAATTACACCTCAAGAAATTAGCATAACACCAGATTCAACTGGATGGGCTTACGAAAGAGATTTAACTGTAAGAGGAGCAAAAAAAGGTTATACGTTGCAGTATAAAAGGGGTAGTGGTTATAGTTGGACTGATATAAAATCAGGGGGTACTGTTTATGTTACTACAACTTCAACACCAACTAGTCCTACAACTGTTTACGTGAGATTATATAATAAAAAAACATACTCAACAGATAGCACACTCACTTATACTGAAACTCAAGTTGACAGATCTTTCCCAGCGCTTACTTTAGGTTCTATTACTGAAACTGATAGTACAATAACTGTCCCTTTTACTGTATCTGATTATGAAAGTGGATTAAAATCTATTAGTTGTACTTATAATAGTAATAATGGTTCAACTTGGACCTATGCGTATAGTCAACCAAGTGTTGAAGTAGGGAAGAATTATTTGACGGGATCATGTGTTTATACTAAGAGTCAAATTGGAAGAGGAAATAAATACTTTAGAGTTGTAGCGTTTAATGTTGCCTCCCCAACCTTATATCAAAATAATACTAATGCAAGACAAACTTCATATTTTGTGGGTGAATCTTTAAAAGTAACTTCTTCAAAAACAGGGTGGGCAAAGACCAAAACTATGACTTTAAAAGGAGTAGCAGAAAATTCTGAACTTCAATATAAATTAGTAGTATCAAGTGATCATTCTAAAGATGTAGATTGGACAACTAAAGCGAGAGGTTCGATTATAACATTAAATAGTGCTGCAACACTTGATAGTCCTACTTATATATATTTAAGGTTTAAGAATACGGTAACTAATACTTATTCAGACACATATACTTATACTGAGACTGCTATTGATCCAACAGATCCAATAGTTACTTTAAGTACTGGCGTTGCAACACATACATCTATTACAGTTCCATTTACAGCAGAAGATCCCGAATCTGATATTGCAAGTACTGTATGTAAGTATGGAACAAGTAATGTTGAAACAAGTTCTAATGCTTATAATAGAACTGGTTCATTAGTAGATGGTGCTTGTGTAATCAGTAATATTTCAGGTAATATTTATTATAAGATTACTTCGACTAACGGAGCTGGTTACTCAACAAGTCGAACTAGTTCTGCAATGGTAGAAGCATTTAAAGCAATAACAATTACACCTAATGGTAGTAATTGGGCTACAAGTAGGGAGATAACAATTACTTCTGAAGACGCAAGTCAACTACAATACAAAATTGTGGTTGGAAGTGACACTACACAAAATGTTGATTGGACAAATATAGTTAAGGGCGGAAAGATAACTTTAACTCATGAAGCTAATACAGCTAAACCAACAACGGTTTATGTACGTCTTAATGAAGGAAATGAATATTCCGAAACAGCAACATATATTGAAACAAAGATAGGAGAATCAGCAAGTAACGTTTACTATACACCTGTAGGTGGTAGTGAGATTACAGTAGAGCAAGCAATAAGTGATTTATATAATAGATTAGGGGAGTGATAATATGAGAAAGTTCTTAAAGAAATTAGGCGACTGTATTTATGTTATTATTATCGCTTTCCTTCTAACTGTTGCTGTGCAACATACTTTTGCGGCAGCTGTTCATATAGACTCTGCAAATGTTAGTGTTGATGCAACTAATATCGAAGAATTAAATGATGGAGCAAGCGTAAAAGATGCACTAGATGGCTTATATGTGAAAGCAGCTGCTAGAGAAAGTGCAACTTGTCCATCATATTATACTTGTATAAGACAAAAAAATACTCCTGATGTTGGAGACTATATTCAAATGACGCCAACAATAACTCGTTTTACAACTGATAGAAATAAAACAGGCTATCTTAGTTATTTAAGTACATCTACAATTTATCCTAGTAGAGTAAACATGTGGCGTGTTATAAGAAAAAATAGTGATGGTACAATAGAAATCGTTTCTGCAGAGCCTACACCGGAGACTGTAGCATTTGCTACTATAACCGGTTATGTAAATTATATTGGATATCTCAATGTTTTAGCTAGTAAGTATGAAAACAGCAAATATACTATAGGATCAAGACATATGGGGTATAGTAATCAAACTGAGTATATTACAGATACTTCTAAATTAACTACAAGTGAGTCAAATGCTTGGACATGCGCTACCGGTGAAAGTTGCCATCCGGAAAATCAAGAAAATCTTGGTGGCGGTGATTTTGGTTATGTAACAGATTATAATTTATTAAAAAATATAAATGCTATTAGTATGGCAAAAGATTATTATGTTGCTTCTAGATATGTAGACTACGGTGATTGGTTTGAATGTAGAACAATTGAAGATGGATTATTAACTTCTGATGCTGTAGCATACTGGTCAAGTGGAAAATTAGAAACTTCATTTTCAGAATATTCACTTCGTCCAATATTGATATTAAAAGCTGGTATTAGTTATACTCCAGCAGCCGGAGTTGCAGATGATCCGTTTATTCTTGAGTAGGTGATAATATGAAAAATACAATGGATAAAATATGTATATTATTATTTATTTGCGTTATATCGCTGACAATAGCTGTTGCATCATCAACATATTCTGCCGACTCAATTATTTTAAGTGATAATTCAGCATTGCAGAATGCAATAGAAGATTTATATAGTAAAAAAACAGATTGCCCAGCTGGATATAAATGTTTTTTGAATCATAATATACCACAAGTAGGTGATTATGTTCAGATGACTCCATCGCTAACAAGTTTTACAACAGATAAAACTAAGACTGGATATAGTTCAGCACAAACAATTTATCCAAGTAAATTGACTTTATGGCGTGTAATAAGAGTTAATAGTGATGGTACAATGGAAATAATCTCTACTAATAGTTCTTCAGAAAAAGTAACTTTTTATGGTAAGGCAGGATATATGAATTATATTGGATATTTAAATTTGTTGGCTAGTAAATATGAAAACAGTAAATATACTGCTGGTTCAAGATACATTGGATATAGTAGTCAAACTGAATATATAACAGATACTTCTAAATTAACTCAAACTTCTGTTCCTTGGACCTGTGATACGGGGGCAAGTTGCCATCCGGAGAACCAAGAAAATCTTGGTGGAGGTGATTCAGGATATAATACGGATATACAGTTGGTAACATCGGTTTTTAAAACTCTTACTACTGGTTCGGGAGCTTACTATTTAGCTTCCCGATATTATGATTATTCAAGTAGTACTTCATGGAGATTTAGGATACGTACAGTTTCTGAAGGTGCTGTTGGTAATACTTATACATATTACTATTCCAGCAGTAAATTTAGAGAGACCAGTAGTACATCATTAACTCTTCGTCCAATATTAATATTAAAAGCTGGTATTAGTTACACACCATCTTTAGGAACAGAAACTTCCCCATTTATTTTAGGATAGGTGACATTATGAGAAAGACATTCAGAAAATTAGGACATTATATATATGGTCTTATTCTCGCAATTATATTAGTAACAGTTATACATGTAGTAGCAGGTACAAAAATAGATTCAAGTAGTATCAGTGTTGATACTACAAATATTTCAAATTTAAGTGCTAATGCAACTTTAAAAGATGCATTAGATGCTTTATATGTTAAGGCAGAAGCAAGAGAAAGTATGGAATGCCCACCATATTATATGTGTATAAAATTAAAATCAACTCCAGAAGTTGGTGATTATATTAAGATGACACCAACACTTAGAAGTTTTGCGACAGATAAGACAAAGACTGGATATGGTTCATCACAAACAATTTATCCATATAAAGTTAATTTGTGGCGCGTTATAAAAGTAAATAATGATGGAACAATAGAAATGGTATCTAATGAGCCTTCTAGTGAAGAAATTGATTTTTATGGAAAAGCTGGTTATATGAATTACATAGGTTATTTAAATGTATTAGCTAGTAAGTATGAGAATAGTAAATATACTGTAGGATCAAGACACATGGGCTATAGTAATCAAACTGAATACTTAACGGATGATACAAAATTAAACGAAATGAGGCCATGGACTTGTAGTACCGGTGAAAGTTGCCACCCGGAAAATTATGAATCCTTAGGTGGTGGTGATCTTGGATATGTAAATGATATTAACTTGGTCCAAAATGTGTATGGTAAGTTGAGGAGTACATATAAATATTTTATAGCCTCTAGGACTTATGAAGGAGCAACTTCTGGTTTGTGGTATTTTCGCCCAAGATATGTCGAAGATAATTTAAAAGCAGAAAATCTTGTTTGGGGATATACAGATATTTCGGGTGCGTATAGTTATTTCCATCTTCGCCCAATATTAATATTAAAATCAAGTATTAATTATAAGCTTAGTGCTGGTACAATTAATGATCCATTTGTATTAGAGTAGGAGGATAAAATGCGGAAACTAAGTAATAATTTTTTTGTTTTTTTGCTTGTAAGCATTATTTTGATGAGTACTGCGATTGCATCATCGTTATATTCTTCGGATTCTATTGTGTTATCAAATGGAACAAGCGTGCAATCTGCTTTGGATACTTTATTTGCTAATAATAGTGATTGCCCATCAGGATATAAATGCTTCTTATTACATAACACTCCACAAGTTGGAGATTATATTCAAATGACGCCGACAGTTACGAGTTTTACAACGAGTAGAACTATGACTGGATATTATTATGGTAAAAAAATTAATCCAAGTAAGTTAAAATTATGGCGTGTTATAAAGGTTAATAATGGTGTGGTAGAGATGATTGCAGATACTCCTGCGGAAGAAGAAATACAATTTTATGGTAAGACTGGATACATGAATTTAGTAGGGTATTTAAATGTATTAGCCAGTAAATATGAGAATAGTAAATATACTATAGGATCAAGATGTGCAGGATACACTAATCAGACTGAGTATATTACTGATGATACAAAATTAGTTCAAACTACTAAACCATGGAATTATACTACTGATAGTAATCGCTATCAAATAGAAGAAGAACCTTTTGGCGCAGGTGATCAATGGTCAAATAACACCGATTTTAATTTGATTAAAAATGTGTATGGTACAGTTAATAGCATTTATGATTATTATTGGGCATCAAGGTATTACAATAATGTTGATACTTCACTTGAAATGTGGGATTTTATAGCAAGGGTAAATGCTAATAGCATCCATGCGGATACTGGATTTCTTTATTATTTTATTCACGGGAAGTACACTGAGTCTTCTGTGACTGCCCATCTTCGCCCAATATTGGTATTAAAAGCAAATATTAATTATGTTCCTAGTGCTGGAACATTAGATTACCCATTCATTTTAGATTAGGAGGTAGATAAAATGAAAAAAATGATGAAATTAGGTATAGTAATGCTAACTGTTTTAGTTCTTTTTACAGGATGCAAGAAAAAAGAAGAAAAAAAAGAACCAAATATTAATGTAAACACTAATGAAGAAGTAGTTAAAGAACAAGATGTTGATGGTATCACTATCAAAGGAGTTTCTTTAGTTATTGAAGATGGAATATCATATTATGTAGCTGAAGCTGTTAATAATACAGATGCAGATTATAAGTTAGAAGAATATGAAATTATAGTAATTGGTAAAGATGGTAATGTAATAGTAACAATGCCTGGCTATGTAGGTGATGTAATACCTAAAAAAGGTTCTAAAACAATTAAAGCTTCAATAAATACTGATTTATCAGAAGCTGTTGAAATTAGATATGAAATAAAAAAATAACAATTTATTGATTGTTATTTTTTTTATAATTATAATTTAATTTAAATTCTTTAGAATTAACGATATTGCCTTCTTTATTAACTGTTTGTTCGTAAGTTTTACTATTTTTAATTTCTTGTTCAATTTTCTTTAATTCTATAGCTTGTTTTTCTGTTAAAGTTTCAGGTAGTTTTAGAAAATATATTTGGTTATTCAAATTAAGAATTACTACATTGCCTAAAGCAGCAAAATCATCGGCTATTTCATCACCAGTTAGATTGTAATTTATGCTAATATTAAAACCAAACTCTTCTAATCTTTTTATTATTTTAATTAAAGTCTCTCGATGGGAATTTCTGTAGGACAAATCAATACGTTTGCCATCAAACTTTTCTACATCTTTACCGAGAATAACTGTTACCAATTCTTTCATACTACACCTCGTAATTAGTATTATATTAATTGTAAATTAATTTGTCAATTATATTTATTATATATGGAAATTGTTATATAATTGGTATAGGAGATGATATTATGAAGATTACTGATGTATATGCAAGAGAGATTTTAGATTCAAGAGGTAATCCAACTGTTGAAGTAGAAGTAACTTTAGAGAATGGTGTAGTTGGAAGAGCAGCTATTCCTTCTGGAGCATCGACAGGAGAAAGAGAAGCTTTAGAACTTCGTGATGGTGAAGATAGATATATGGGTAAAGGAGTATTAAAAGCAGTTAAGAATGTTAATGGTCCTTTAAGAGATTTAGTAATAGGTATGGATGCTTATGATCAAAGAAAACTTGATTATGCGATGATTGATTTAGATGGTACTAAAACAAAATCTAAATTTGGTGCTAATGCTATTTTAGGTGTATCAATGGCTAATTTAAGAGCAGCAGCTATTTCTAATCGCTTACCATTATATAGATATGTAGGAACTGGTAAAATACTACCTGTACCAATGATGAATATAATTAATGGTGGAGCCCATGCAGATAATAAACTAGATTTCCAAGAATATATGATTATTCCTCAAGCTAAAACTATTAAAGAAAGAATTAGAATAGGATCAGAAGTCTTTCATAATTTAAAGAAAGTATTAAATAGTAGAGGTTTAAGTACAGGCGTTGGTGATGAAGGAGGATTTGCTCCTGATTTAGATAGCAACAGTGAAGGCTTTGAACTTATTATGGAAGCTATTAAAAAAGCTGGTTATGAGCCTGGTAAAGATGTAAAAATGGCTATTGATGTAGCAGCAAGTGAATTTTATCATGATGGTATTTATGATCTAGCTGGAGAAAATAAAAAACTTACTACTGAAGAATTAGTAGAATACTATGAAGAACTAGTTAGTAAATATCCAATTGTTAGTATTGAAGATCCAGTTGATGAAAATGACTGGGAAGGCTTTAAATTAGTAACAGATAGAATAGGAAAGAAAGTTCAAATAGTAGGTGATGATTTATTTGTAACTAATAAAGAATACCTTAAGAAAGGTATTGATATGGGAGCAGGTAATGCTATCTTAGTTAAAGTAAATCAAATAGGTACAATTACAGAAACTATAGAAACAGTAAATTTAGCTAAAGAAAATGGTTATAAGACAATTATTTCTCATCGTAGTGGTGAAACTGAAGATACGACTATCGCCGATTTAGCAGTAGGACTTGATGCTGGACAAATAAAAACAGGATCAATGTCACGTACTGATCGTATTTGTAAATACAATCAATTAATCCGTATAGAGGAAGAGTTGAGTAAATAATGGAAGATAATAGATATACAAGAGAAATAATTGGTCGTATAAATAAAGGTGAATTTGCTAATGAAGCAGAATTTAAACAATTCTTAGATAATGTAGTTCGTATGGTAGATTCTAATCAAGTTATTAAACAAGATTTTTATAAATTTGGAATTTATGATAAAGAAGATACTGCACATAAGAATTTCTATAATGCATTTATGGAAGAATATCATAAAAAATATCCTGTTACTAATATCAATGTTGATGGAATTAGAAAGATTAATGTTGATGGAACAGAATATTTAGAATTTGAAGATAGTGAAGATAAGACTCATTTAATAGATGATACTAGGGAAGATAAAACTATTGTTGAACAGGTAGAAGAAAAACAAAAAGAAAGTTTAGATTATCAAGGCTTGAATGCGGAAGATAATAAAGATCAAGTATTAAGTGCAATTAGAGATGAAAGAAAAGAATATGATTTAACTAGTACAGTAACAGCAAACACTGCAGTGATGAGTCAAGAAGATAAAAAAGAACATGAAATGATAACTTCTAATTTAAAAGATAGAGAATTAATATATAATACTGAAGCTGGTATATATGTTGATAAGAATAGTGGAGAAAATTATAATGTTATCGAAACTTCTACAGGAGATAAGAAGATTAACAAAATAGGTGAAACAACGAGTGATGCAGAAAAGATTGTTCATCTAGATAATGAAACATATAATCCTACAGGAGTAGAGCAACCTATTGATAATGAGGTTAAAGAAGACGATGAAATTGAAGATGTAACAACATTAAGTGATGCTGATTTAGAGATACTTCTAGCAAGAAGAGAAAAATTAAAAGCTGAATACTTAAGAAGATTAGAAGCTGAAAAAGAAAGAAGAAAGGCACTTAATGTTAATGTAGTTGCTGAACCTCAACTAGAAAAAACTAATAAAGTTAAACAATTAGTAATGACTCCATATAACGGTTTTGTAAGTTTTGTTACATTAACTATGATAGTAACAGCTTACGGAGTTGGATTCTTAATCTATTTATTTACAATTATTAAATAAGAAACAAAGTAATTTGTTTCTTTTAATTTGGTAATATGTTATAATTGTTTTGTAAGGGTAGGTAATATAATGGGAAGAAAAAAGAAGAAAAAACAAGTTGAAAAAACAAGCAATGCAGATTTATTTGGTTTATTTATCATTTTATTATCTGTGATAGGAATATTTAATTTTGGAAAAGTTGGATTTTTTCTAAGATGTGTAGCAATGTTCTTTGCTGGTAAATGGTATTTAGAATTAATGATTATAAATGCTTTTATTGGTGTATATATGCTATTTAAAAATGAAAGACCTAAGATATTAAGTTTTAAATCAATGGGTTTAATATTCATGATTGTAGCAGCTTTAACACTTACAAATCTGACTTATAAGAATTATGTTGGTATGGATATGATTAAACATAATTTTAGTGATTTATTAAATTATTATAAAGGAACTACAACAGTTATTCCTGACGGTGGAGGAATGATTGGTAGTATCTTCTGTAGTTTAAGTACTTACTTTTTAGATGGCAATGGTAAGAATACAGGAACTATGGTAATTTCTATAACATTTATTGTTCTTGGATTTGCAATGTTTACAGGTTTAACTATTAAAGATATAGTTAACTTTGCTAAAGAAAAGGGAACTTACCTAAAAGATAAAACATTATCCAAGAAAGATAAGATAGAAATATCTAAAGCAGAAGATGAATATGAAGAGGATGACAAGGTAATTGTTTCAAGTATCGATGAACTTACACATCCTAAGAAACAGGTTGCTGAGACTGTTTCTTCAAATGAAGAAGAAATTGTTGAAGACATAGTAGAAGAAAACACAAGTTACAGCTTACCACCTTTAACACTACTTAATCGTCCAACTAAAGGTAGTGCTAAAGAAAATGAAGCAAGTATTAAAGAAATTGTTCCACAACTTGAAAATGTTTTAGCAAATTTTGATATTCAAGCTAAAGTAGTTGCAGCGCATGTAGGACCTGCAGTTACGCAATATGAACTTGAAGTAAAAGGTGGAACTAAATTAAATAGAATTCTTAATATTAATAGAGAAATTGCTTTAGCACTAGCGGCTAAAGAAGTAAGAATTGAAGCTCCAATACCTGGTAAATCAACTGTAGGTATTGAAATACCTAATCGTAAAACAACAATGGTTACAATTCGTGAAGTTCTAGCTCAGATGCCAGAAACCATGAAAGATTCACCACTTGCCGTAGTATTAGGTAGAGATATTATGGGTAACCCACAATTCTGTAAGATTAATAAGACACCACACTTACTTATTGCTGGTTCAACTGGTAGTGGTAAGTCAGTATGTATTAACTGCATTTTAACTTCAATATTAATGCGTACTAAACCTGATCAAGTAAAATTAGTTTTAATTGATCCTAAGAAAGTAGAACTTGCTCCATATAACGGAGTACCACATTTACTTGCTCCTGTTGTAGCGGATGCTAGAAAAGCAAACATTGCTCTTAAGAAAATGGTTGCGGAAATGGAAAGACGTTATGACATGTTTGAAGAAACAGGAACAAAAAATATCGAAGGTTATAATGCTTATGTAGAAAAGAAAAATGCAACACTTCCTGATAGCGAAAAATTACATAAGATGCCATTTATCGTAATTGTAATCGATGAGTTAGCGGATCTTATGATGGTAGCTGCTAAAGAAGTACAAGATTCAATTATGCGTATTACACAAATGGCCAGAGCTGCTGGTATGCATTTAATAGTAGCAACACAAAGACCAAGTACTGATGTAATTACAGGTGTTGTAAAAGCAAATATTCCATCACGTATATCATTTGCGGTATCTAGTGGAATAGATTCAAGAACAATTCTTGATCAAATAGGTGCAGAAAAACTTCTTGGTAAAGGAGATATGTTATTCTTGCCTCAAGGAGAAAATACACCAATGCGTATTCAAGGTGCTTATGTTGATGATTCTGATCCAACATCAAGTGAAATGTTTAAAGTTATTAATTATACAATTAATCAACAAAAAGCTAAATATGATAATACATTAACTATGGATATTGAAGAAATGAATGCTTCTTCCTCATTTAAAATGGGAGATAATGAAGGACAAGATTATGATGCTGGTGAAGATCCATTATATGCTCAAGCAGTTGAATTTGTTATTGAGAAAAAGGGTGCATCTACTTCTTCATTACAGAGAAGATTTAGAATTGGTTATAATAGAGCAGCATGTATTATTGATAAATTAGAAGAAAGAGGAATAGTAGGACCAGCAAATGGTTCTAAACCTCGAAAACTTTTAGTTGAAATTGAAAATGATGATAAAGAATAGAAGAATTTAGTTCTTCTTTTTCTTTGTTTTCCTTTATTTTATAAGGATATTATGTTATAATTAGGATGGTGATTAAGATGGCAAAATATGATGAGAGCTCAATTAAGATACTAGAAGGACTAGAAGCTGTAAGAAAACGTCCTGGTATGTATATTGGGTCAACAGATAAAAGAGGATTACACCATTTAGTATGGGAAATAGTCGACAATTCAATAGATGAGGCTATTAATGGTTTTGGTAAAAAAATTAAAATAACAATGCATAAAGATGGTTCGGTATCTGTTAGTGATGAAGGTCGTGGTGTTCCAGTTGGAATGCATGCTTCAGGTAAGAGTACACCAGAAGTTATCTATACAGTATTACATGCTGGAGGAAAATTTGAAGAAGGTGTATATAAAGTATCTGGTGGACTTCACGGTGTAGGTGGTTCAGTAGTTAATGCACTATCTGAATGGATGGAAGTAACTATCAAAAAAGATGGATACGAACATTATATTAGATTTGAAAATGGTGGTAATACAGTTATTCCATTAAAGAAAGGTGAAAAAACTAGCCGTACTGGAACAACTGTAAGATTTAAACCAGATCCAAAAATCTTTCCAATCACAACATTCTCTTATTCAACAATAACTGAAAGAATGCAAGAAAGTGCTTTCTTACTTAAGGATTTAACAATCGAAGTTATTGATGAAATCGAAAATAGAAGTGAATGTTTCCATTACGAAAATGGTTTAGGAGCATTTGTTGAATATATCAATGATGATAAGAAAGCTCTTCATAAAGTAGTAATGGTTGATGGAACAAAGAATGGTATTAATGTTGAAGTTGCTCTTCAATATACTGATAGTTATTCAGAAAATATTGTTTCATTTGTTAACAATGTAAAAACTAATGATGGTGGTAGCCATGAAGTTGGTTTTAAAACAGCAATAACTCGTGTATTTAATGATTACGCTAAAGCAAACGGATACATTAAAAATAAAGATAAAGCTTTAGAAGGTTCAGATACAAGAGAAGGCTTAACAGCAATTATATCGTTACAAATACCGGAAGAATTACTTCAATTTGAAGGACAAACTAAAGGTAAGTTAGGTACTCCTGTTGCTAAGTCGGTTGTTGAAAATATTGTTTATGAAAAATTACAATATTACTTAGAAGAAAACAAAACAGTAGCTACTGATTTAATTGAAAAAATGTTAAAGAGTAGAACTGTTAGGGAAGCTGCTAGAAAAGCGCGTGATGAAGCTCGTGCTGGTAAATCAAAAAATAAAAAAGAACAAGCTTTATCTGGTAAGTTAGCTCCTGCCCAAACAAAGAATCCTAAAAAGAATGAGTTATTCTTAGTCGAAGGAGATTCTGCGGGTGGATCTGCTAAAGGTGGAAGAGATAGAAAATTCCAAGCTATTCTTCCTTTAAGAGGTAAGGTATTAAATACTGAAAAAACTCGTATGGAAGATATCTTCAAGAATGAAGAAATTAATACAATGATATATACTATCGGAGCTGGTGTTGGTTCAGATTTTGATGTAAATGATTCTAACTATGATAAGGTTATTATCATGACCGATGCCGATGACGATGGAGCACATATTCAAATTTTATTAATTACTTTCTTCTATCGTTATATGAAACCATTAATTGAAGCTGGTAAGCTTTATATAGCATTACCTCCTTTATATAAAATAGATTATGGTAAAGAGCATTTATATGCTTGGACAGATGAAGAATTAAATGAAATTAAAGAAAATAAGGGTGGTCGCCCAGGCGTTCAAAGATACAAAGGACTTGGTGAAATGAATGCTGATCAATTATGGGAGACTACTATGAATCCTGATACACGAAATTTAATAAGAGTAAATATAAATGATGGAGCACTTGCGGAAAAAAGAGTTAGTGTTTTAATGGGTGATAAGGTTGAACCTCGTAAAGAGTGGATTGATCAAAATGTTGTATTTACTCTAGAAGACAATTATAAGATATAGGTGATAACATGCAAGATGACGTATTAAAAAGAATTCACGATTATGCCCTAGAAGAAATAATGGGTGATAGATTTGGTAGATATGCTAAATCTATTATTCAAGATCGTGCTATACCTGATGTTCGTGATGGATTAAAACCTGTACAAAGAAGAATATTATATGGAATGTATAAGGATCATAATACTTACGATAAACCATATCGTAAGAGTGCTAAAACAGTTGGATACATAATGGGTAATTACCATCCTCATGGTGATAGTTCAATCTATGATGCGATGGTACGTATGTCACAATGGTGGAAACAAAATACTTGTTATGTAGATATGCAAGGTAATAATGGTTCAATGGATGGTGATGGTGCAGCCGCAATGCGTTATACAGAGGCTCGTCTATCAAAAATATCTAATGAACTATTAAGAGACATTGATAAAGATACAATTAAATGGGCTCCTAATTTTGATGATACCGAATTAGAACCTACAGTTTTACCTGCTAGATTTCCTAATTTACTTGTAAATGGATCAAGTGGTATTAGTGCTGGTTATGCTACTAATATTCCACCACATAATTTAGGGGAAATAATTGATGCAACTATTAAAAGAATTGATAGCCCTAATTGTCGTTTAGATACAATTCTAGAAATAGTTAAGGGACCAGATTTTCCTACAGGTGGTATCGTCGAAGGTAAAAGTGGTATTATTGATGCTTTTACAACTGGTAGAGGAAAAGTAATAGTAAGAAGTAAATATGAATTTGTTAAAGAAAAATCAAAAGAGCAAATTATTATTACAGAAATTCCTTTTGAAGTTAATAAAGCATTATTAGTTAAAAAAATAGATGAAATTAGAATTGATAAAAAAATAGATGGTATTAGTGAAGTAAGAGATGAATCAGACCGTACTGGTCTTCGTATTGCAATTGATTTAAAATCAGGAGCAAGTCGTGATTTAGTAGTAAATTACTTACTTAAGAATACTGAACTACAAATAAGCTATAATTATAATATGGTTTCTATAGTTAATAGAAGACCAATGACTTTAGGAATTATTCCTATCTTAGACGCTTATATCGCACATAACAAAGAATGCATTTTAAATAGAACAAACTTTGAACTAGCAACAGCTGAAAAAAGAATGCATATTGTTGAAGGTCTTATTAAAGCATTATCAATTTTAGATGAAGTAATTAAGATAATTCGTGCATCTAAAAATAAGAGTGATGCTAAGACTAATTTATGTAAAGAATTTGGTTTTACAGAAGAACAAGCTGAAGCAATTGTTGTATTACAATTATATCGTTTAACAAATACTGATGTGGTTGCTTTAGAAGAAGAAAAAGATGCTTTAGCTCGTGAAATTGAAAGATTAAGAAAAATTCTTGATGATGAAGAAGTATTAAAATCAGTTATGAAAGATGAATTACGTGCTGTTAAGAAAGAATATGCTACTGAACGTAAAACTGTTATTCAAGATGAAATAACTGAGATAAAGATTGATACAACTGATATGATTAGTAAAGAAGATTGTATTGTTGTTGTAACTAATGAAGGATATGTAAAAAGAGTATCTCTTCGTAGTTATAATAAAGATGAAGATACTCTTATTAAAGAGGGTAGTTGCATAATTGGAATGTATGAAATGAATACGTTAGATACATTACTTCTATTTACTAATTTAGGTAATTATTTATATGTACCAGTTTATGAACTTCCAGAACTTAAATGGAAAGAGCTTGGTAAACATATAAGTAACGTTATTAAAATTCAAGAAGAAGAAAAAATTATTTCTTCAATACCTGTTTATGATTTTAATGAAGATAAATATATTACAACATTTACGAAAAATGGTATGGTTAAACGTACTAAGTTAGATGAATTTAAGGTTCAACGTTATAGTAAACCTATTAACTGTATGAAGCTTAAAGATAATGATGAAGTTGTAAGTGTTACTGATTCTTGTGGAACAGAAATATTTATCACAACAAACAATGGTTATGGATTAAGATATGATGTTAACGAAGTAAGTCCTGTAGGATTAAGAGCAAGTGGTGTTAAAGCAATTGCTCTTAAGAACGACTTTGTTGTAACAGCAACTATTTTTGATGGAACAGCAGAATACTTAACTGTTATTACTGATAAGGGAACAGGTAAACGTATTAAGTTATCTGAGTTTGAAAAAATAAGTCGTGCTAAAAAAGGTGTACTTATGGTACGTGATGTAAAGACAAACCCATATAGTATCATTAATACATTTATTGTTTCAAATAAAAGTAGTGTATTAGTTAAAATAGGTAATGACTTTGAAACTATTAAACTTACGGAACTTCCTATCACAGATAGATATTCAACAGGTACACAATTTACTAAAGGTAAAGTAAATGAAGCATACTTGAAAGAAGAATTATCTTCTAGAGAATCAGATTCTATTCAAGTAGTTAAGGAAGAAGAAGTAGTTAAAGAAGATATTGATCTTAAAAAAGTTGATGAAAAGATTTTAACTATTGACGATTTCTTAGATGATTTCAAATTTTAAAAGAATGTTTTATACATTCTTTTTTTATGCTATAATGAATATAGGTGAGAATATGAAAAAAGGATTTACATTAGTTGAATTAATGGCAGTAGTTATAATTTTATCTGTAATAGCGGTAGTATCATTTACAAGTTTAACTAAAAGCATAAAAGATGCCCAAATAAAAGAAGAAAAAACATTTGTAACGAATGTTACTAATGCTTCTTCTACATATATAGAAACTAATTTAGATGATATTGATGAACTTAAAGAAGTAGGGGGAGAATATACTTTTACTTTAAATGACTTAATTTTGGGAGATTATCTTCCTAGTGATATTTCTAATCCAACGGATTGTGATAATGAAAATATTCAAATTAAAGCAACAAAAAATAGTCGTAAAATTATAGAATATGAAGTGTCTTGTACTAATCCGGTTGAAGTATATGGTGAATAAAAAAAGGAAGTTTTAAACTTCCTTTTTTATTTTAAAATTTTCTATATAAACCGATTGCTTTACCTAAAATAGTAACATTATCTAAAATTATTGGGTCCATAGTATCATTTTCAGGTTGTAAACGGAAATATCCGTTTTCTTTATAGAATGTTTTAAGAGTAACTTCATTTTCATCATTCATTGCAACTACTATTTCTCCGTTACGTGCAACATTTTGCTTTTGAACAATAATTATATCGCCATCTAAGATACCAGCATTGATCATTGATTCACCACTTACTTTTAAAGTAAATACTTCTTTATTATTTGGAACTAAGTAAGCTGGTAAACTAAAGAATTCATCTGGATTTTCGATAGCTTCAATTGGTGAACCTGCTGTTATTTTACCAAGTAATGGTACTTCGATAACATCTTCATCTTTATTTTCAAATTCATTTTCTACTAATAATTCAATAGCTCTATTTTTTGAACCGTCTCTCTTGATAAAACCTTTTTCTGCTAATTTAGCTAAATGGGTATGTATTGTAGCAGGTGAAGATACACCTAAAGATGAACCTATTTCACGAACAGTAGGTGGGTATCCGTGCGATACAATATATTCTTTTACATATGTTAGTATTTCTTCTTGACGTTTAGTTAATTTACTCATAAGCGCCTCCTTATTATTTCTTACATTTTTATATTAACACATAAAAGTGTAAATGTCAAACATTTGTTTGTTTTCTTCTTGACGTGAACACTTGTTCGCTATATAATGGAATTAAGAAAGGAGGAAACGAATATGGAAAACGTTTCAGGAAGATGGTTTTTAATAGCTATCATATTATTTTATGCTTTATTCTTTTATGTTGGAGGTGTTGCTTTAAGACATTATTCTAGTAATGAAAGTAATATTCTTATTAATAATTAGAAGGTACATTTACCTATATATATGATATAATTGTATTATGAAAATAGGTGAATGTTTATGGATGAAAAAATTATTAATAATATTAAATCTTTAGCAATCGATATGATAGATAAAGCGGGAAGTGGGCATCCAGGTATTGTACTTGGAGCTGCCCCAATTATCTATACATTATATTCAAGACATATGAATGTAATACCTAATGATAATAATTGGTTATCAAGAGATAGATTTGTTTTATCTGCCGGTCATGGATCTGCTTTATTATATGCAACATTATTTATGGCCGGATATGATATATCGATGGAAGACTTAAAACATTTTAGAAAACAAGGATACAAAACTCCTGGTCATCCAGAATATGGAGTTACTCCTGGAGTAGATGTATCAACAGGTCCATTAGGACAAGGTATTGCTACAGCCGTAGGCTTAGCACTAGGGGAGAAGATGTTAGAAAATAAATTTTCTTTAGAAAAGGAAGGAAAGATATTTTCAAATAAGCCACTCGTAAACTATAATGTATTTGTTTTATGTGGTGACGGGGATTTAATGGAAGGTATTAGTTATGAGGCTGCAAGTTTCGCAGGTACATTAAATCTTAATAATTTAATCGTATTATACGATTCAAATAATGTTAGTTTAGACGGAGATACTTCTAATACATTTACCGAAAATGTTCTTGATAGATTTAAAGCTATGGGATGGTATACATTAAAAGTAGGTGACGGGAATAACGTTAATGAAATAGATAAAGCTATTAATGCTGCTAAAAAATCATTACGACCTACTATCATTGAAGTAAAAACTACTATCGGTTATGGTTCTTTAAATGCAGGAACCAATACAGTCCATGGTAAATTATTAGAAAAAGATGATTTAGCACAGTTAAAGGCAAGTTTAGAAGTTCCTAAAGAACCTTTCTATGTTAATGAAGAAGCAAAAAAATACTTTACAAGACTTATTTTTGAAAGATCAAGTGTTAAACATGATTTATGGAGTAGATTATTTAGTGAATATCGTACTTTAAATCATGAATATGATAAAGATATTGTAGATATTTATATTAAAAATCAAAACGTTGAATTAATTAATGGTGAACGTCAATGGATTTTTAATTATGAAGAAAAAGAAGCAACAAGAGATAGTAATCACGAAATTATTAATGAAATAGCAAGACAGGTGCCAAACTTTGTTGGTGGTAGTGCTGATGTTGCTAGTTCAGTAAGAACTAATTTGCGTGATTTAGGAGAAATTAAGGATGGTCATTATACCGGTAAAAATATAATGTTTGGCGTAAGAGAACATGCAATGGGAGCTATCTTAAATGGGCTAGCTTTAACAGGTTTTAAAACTTTTGGATCAACATTCTTAAGTTTTGCTGATTATATGAAACCAGCTATTCGTATGTCAGCTTTAATGGATTTACCAGTTAACTATATATTTAGTCATGATTCAATAAATATTGGACCTGATGGGCCAACACATCAACCTATTGAACAACTTGCTATGTTAAGATCAACACCTAACTTAAATGTATTTAGACCAGCCGATGCTAATGAGGTATTAGGTTCATGGCAAGTTATGCTTAATTCGCATAATCCTAATGCTTTGATACTCTCTAGATTAGAGCAAAATAATTTAAAATGTACTAATCCATTATTGGTTAAAAATGGAGCTTATATCGTAAGAAAAGAAAATAGAATATTACATGGTGTTATAATTGCAACTGGTACAGAGGTTACATTAGCCCTTAATATTGCAGAAACATTATTTGCTAAAGAGGGTATAGATTTAAGAGTTGTAAGTATGCCTTGTATGGAAATATTTATGAATCAACCTAAAGAATATAAGGAAAGCTTAATACCAATGGGAGTTAAAGTTATGGTAATTGAAGCAGGATCATCTTTTGGATGGCATCAATTTGTTTATAGTGATAAATACTTATTTACCGTAAATGACTTTGGTTTAAGTGGAAGTAGAGATGAAGTTTTAAGAGCATGCCATCTTGATTTTAATTATATTTATGAAAGTATTTTAAAACTATATAAATAAAAGATATTAACAAGTGTTAATATCTTTTTTATTTGTTAAATATTAATTTAAATTTAATATATATTTTTGAAAAGAAAAATATATTATGATAGATTAAGAAAAAGTAAATACGTTTTAAAATACTTTTTATATGTGAAGAACCTCTTAAATATTTATTATTATAATATTTATTAAAATAACTTTTTACATATTTATTTATATTTTTTAAATTACATTTCTTTTTAAAATATGTTTCATCATAGATAAAACTTTCAAGGAGATTAGTAATAAAAATATATTCTATCTCGTTGTAATATTCTTTACCTAATTTCTTATATAAAGTTTCATAGGCTTTTAAACGTTCATCAATTTTATCTGGAAAATAAGTGCTTAATACTGAATCTTTTCTTTGAACATAATTATATAGATAATTATCAATAAATTTAATATTATTTGTTTTTAAGACAAGTTCTGGCATAACATGTAAGTCTTCAAATATTAAATTCTTAGGGAAAGGATTCTTAGTATATAATTCTTTTTTACATATCTTATTCCATACAAATCCTGAAGACAAGATATACTTTATTTTTACATCATCAAAGCTACCAAAACTATTAATTTTAATGACTTTATCATTAAATACCTTATTATAATTAAAAACAATAATATCGTAATTACTTTCCATATATTTGGATAATATTTTAAGACTATTTTTTTCAATATAATCATCACCGTCAATAAACCAAATATAATCACCGGTAGCAAGTTTTAAAGCATTATTTCTTGCGACTGATAATCCTTGATGTTTCTCATTAATAACGGTAATATTATCATATTTACTTAAATAATCAACACATATATCATATGTTTTATCGGTTGATTCATCATTAACAATTATAATCTCATAATCCTTATAATTATTACTTATAATACTTTTTAAAAGCTTATCAAGATACTTTTCAACGTTGTAAACAGGTATAATAAAACTTATCTTTTTCATATTTACCTCTTTCTAATTTAATTTTATAGTATTTTAAATCTTTATTCAAGTTTTAATCTTGAAATGAGTTATATTTTCTAGTAAAATACTATTAGAGGTGAAAATATGGAACTATTATTTGATATATTAAAAATATTAGTAGGATTAATAGCTGGTGGTGTTATTGGATTTTTCATTGCCAGAAAATATTTAATGAAATATATGAAAAAGAATCCACCAATCAATGAACAAATGATTAGAGCGATGATGAGTGGAATGGGAAGAACTCCAAGTCAAAAACAAGTTAATCAAATGATGAAACAAATGAATAAATTTATGGATTAATAATTTTTAGGGGGGAATTGGAATGAAAATTATACAAGAACAATATGATGTACTTACAAGAAGACATGAAAGAGCTATTGAAGATGCGAAATTTGCTACAACAGCAAGACAAAAAGAAATTTCAAATAACGAAGTAAAAAGCTATGATGCTATTTTAAACGAAGTAGAAATACTAGAAAATCCTAATAGTAACACAATTACTTTAGGTAGTAAATTTAGTGTTATTATGAGTGATTATGGTTTCAAACAAGAAGGTAAATATGTAATTAGTGAATCTGCTATTGGAGCTGGCGGTTATGAAGCAGTATTACCTAACTCTCCAATGGGACAAGCCGTAATTGGTAAACAAGAAGGAGATAAATTTTCTTATGATGTTGTTGGAAAAATTTATGTAGGTAGCATCGGAAAAGTATATACAGCAAAACAAAAGACTATATAATTAGTCTTTTATTTTGGAGGAGGTATTTATGAAAATAAAATACGAATTAATCAAAAATGATAAAGATTCAAAAGCGCGTTTAGGAAAATTACATACTAACTATGGAGTTTATGACACTCCTATGTTTATGCCTGTTGGAACTTTAGCTAATGTAAAAACATTAACTCCTGAAGAACTACATGCGATGAATAGTGCGGTTATTTTATCGAATACATATCATTTATGGTTAAGACCGGGTGAAGACGTTGTTGATCATGCGGGAGGTCTACATAAATTTATGAATTATGATGGGCCAATTTTAACTGATAGTGGTGGTTTTCAAGTATTTAGTTTAGCTAAACCTAAAGATATAAGTGAAGAAGGAGTTAGTTTCAAAAGTCATTTAGACGGAAGAAAATTATTCTTAACTCCTGAATTATCTATTCAGATTCAAAATAAACTTGATAGTGATATCGCTATGAGTTTTGATGAATGTATTCCATATCCTGCTAGTTATGAATACGCAAAAGCAAGTACAGATAGAACATTACGTTGGGCTCGTCGTGGAAAAGAAGTATTCAATAATGAAAGACAATCATTATTTGGAATTGTTCAAGGCGGTGAGTATCAAGACTTAAGAGAATATAGTGCTAAAGAAACTGTAAAGATTGGTTTTGATGGATATTCTATCGGTGGAACAAGTGTTGGTGAAGACAAAGTTACTATGTATAAAATGATTGATGATGGTATTAGATATTTACCTCTTGATAAGCCAAGATATTTGATGGGAGTAGGAGATCCTATTGATATTCTAGAAGGTGTTATAAGAGGAATAGATATGTTTGATTGTGTTTTACCAACGCGTATTGCTCGTCATGGAAATGCTTTCACTAAGTATGGAAAAATGAATATTAAAAATAATAAATATAAAGAAGATTTTACACCAATTGAAGAGGGTTGTGATTGCTATACTTGTAAGAACTTCTCTAAAGCTTATGTAAGACATTTAATTGTTTCAAATGAAATGTTAGGTGGTAGATTACTTTCTATCCACAACATAAGATTCTTAATAAGAGAAATGGAAGAAATAAGAGAAGCTATTAAAAACGATAATCTTTTAAATTATAAAGAAGAGTTTATTAAAAATTATACATCGAATAAACATCGTGAAAAATAAAAAAGACTAACTAGTCTTTTTTTATTTTCTTATAGCGGTTATTTATGATATACTTATTATGGTGATAATATGAAAAAAATAATAATAAGTTTAATTGCAGTAGCATTTTTATTAACAGGTTGTGGTAAAAGAAAGTTAGATATAAATTATGATACTGTTTATAATAATTTAAAAACAGAATATAAAGATTTTGAAAAAATAGATAAAGAAACTATTGAAGGGACTTATGGAGTTGATTTATCTAAATTTGAATCTTATATGGTAGTTATGGAAGAGGATGCCGCAGTTTCTAAAATGTATGCAATCTTTAAATATGGTAGCAACAAGGAAGATGCTTTAGATGAAGCAAATTATTTTGTTGATCAATATAAAGCTGCCTGGGATAACGGATATTTTCCTAGTGAAACAGCATTAGTAAAAAAAGGAATGACTTACGAAGAAGATAACTATTTTATATATGTTGTAAATAGTGATCCAGATAAAGTTTGTGATTTAATTACAAAATAATAGGAGGGGAGAATTATGGTTTTTAGTAGTATACCTTTTCTCTTTTTCTTTTTTGTTATATTTTTAATTGCATATTATTTAGTACCTAAAAAGATAAAAAATTATGTTCTTTTAGCATTTAGTTTAATCTTTTATGCTTGGGGAGAACCTATATATGTATTTTTACTTATTTTATCTTCATACTTAGGTTACTATTTAACTTTAAAAATAGCAAAAGAAAAAGATAAAAAGAAATATCTAATAATTGCGATAATCGTAAATATTTTAGTACTAGGATTCTTTAAGTATGCAGACTTTTTAATTCAAATAATTAATTATTTATTTAGAGTTAATATAGGCAGTCTTAACTTAAGTTTACCTATTGGTATAAGTTTCTTTACTTTCCAAATAATGAGTTATATTATTGATGTTTACCGTGATGAGGTAAAAGCAGAGAAAAACTTCTTTGACTTTTTAACGTATGTATCAATGTTTCCTCAATTAATTGCGGGACCTATTGTAAGATATGAAACTATCACTAGTGAATTACATAATCGTAAAGTTACTTTTAATTCTTTTAGTAATGGTTTAATTAGATTTATGCGAGGTTTATTTAAAAAGGTGTTACTTGCAAATAATATAGGTTTATTATTTACAACAATAACTTCTTTAGAACCTGAATTAATGTCAACAGGCTTAGCAATTCTAGGAGTTATATCATTTACTCTTCAAATATATTTTGATTTTTCTGGATATTCTGATATGGCTATAGGAATGGGTAAGATGTTAGGATTTACATATTTAGAAAACTTTAATTATCCATATATAGCAACATCAATAACGGACTTTTGGCATCGCTGGCATATATCATTATCTACATGGTTTAAAGATTATTTATATATTCCTTTAGGTGGAAATAGATGTGGTGTATTAAAGAATATCCGCAATATATTAATTGTTTGGATGTTAACAGGATTATGGCATGGTGCAAGTTTAAATTTTGTACTATGGGGTTTATATTATGGTATATTTTTAATTCTAGAAAAATTCTTCTTAAAAAAATTGATTGATAGATTGCCAATTTATTTAAGACACATATATACTTTAATAATTGTAATGTTTGGATGGGTTTTATTTGCGATAACTGATTTTAATGCTTTAGGGTCATATTTAAAAGTATTATTTAATATTGGAAATATTGATTTTGTAAATAAAGCATTCTTCTATTATTTTAAAAATTACTTTGTTATTTTGACTCTAGGAATTATCTTTAGTTTACCAATAAGTACTAAAGTAAAAGATTTAATTAAAAAAATAAAATATCCAAAATTAATAAGTGTTTTAACAATATTAATATATTTATTATTATTCTTAGTAACGATCTCTTATTTAGTAAGTGATACATATAATCCTTTCTTATATTTTAGATTTTAGGTGATCTTATGAAGTATATTAAAAAGATAATAGTTTTAACGATAAGTTTAATATTTGTATTACTATTTATTTTACAAATATTTTTACCTAAGAAAGAATTTTCAAGTAAGGAAAATAGGATGCTTGCTACTTTTCCTACTTTTACATTTAAGAGATTATATGAAGGAGATTATATTAAAGAATTAGAGGATTATTTAGTTGACCATTTTCCATTTAGAGATATGTTTATGAATATTCATTTAACTAGTGAAAGAATCTTATTAAAAGATGAAATTAGTGATGTATATTTTGCACAAGATGGCTATTTAATAGAAAAATATAATAAACCAGTTAATACTAAGAAAATAATTAATAGATTAAATAAGTTTTATGAAAAATTAAATTATGTCAATATGAATTTAATGCTTGTTCCAACAAGTATTCAAATCAACAAAGATTTATTACCGAATAATTCTTTATCTTATGATGAATTAGCTACTATAAAAGAGTATTATGACAATATTAATTTTGATTATATTGATATAACAAGCACTTTAAAAACACATAATAGTGATTATCAAATGTTCTACAAATTAGATCATCACTGGACTAGTTATGCAGCGTATTATGCTTATAAAGAATATGCCAAAAATAATAATATTGACTATATTGATATAAGTAAATTTAATATCACTAAAGTAACAGACTCTTTTAGAGGAACTCTTAGTTCTAAAACTAGTGATTATCTAATAAAATCAGATTCAATATATAAGTTTTCTTTAGATAATGAAGATTATACAGTTAAGTATGTTGATACTGATATTCAAACTAATACTTTATATGCAGATAAATATCTAAAAGAAAAGGATAAATACTCTTACTTTTTAGATAATAATCATTCGCTAATTGAAATAACAAATAATAATATAAAAGGGAATAATGATTTACTTGTTATAAAAGATAGTTATGCTAATTCTTTAATCCCATTTTTAGTAAATCATTATCATAAAGTATATGTGATTGATCCAAGATATTATAAAAAGAGTATAAGTGATTATGTTTTAGAAAATCCTAATATTAAAAATATTCTATTTATTTACAATATGATTTCATTAGATACAGATAGTGGTATTAAATCCGTACATTAAGATACAAGTGATTGTATCTTTTTTTCTTTATATATGGTATAATTATTTTATATGATATGGTAGGTGTATTATGAATAAAAAAGGTTTTACATTAATTGAAACATTAGCGGTAGTTATTATTTTAGGACTAATTAGTGCTTTAGCTCTTCCAAAGATAGGTGATATGCTTTTAAGTTCACGTTATGAAAAAGAAGATGCCGAAAGGGAGTTTATTTATGATTTAACAAAAGATTATGTAAGTACTAAATTAGCGCCAGGCGTTATGTATGCAGAAGAATGCTTTAAATTAAGTGATCTTGTTAAAGATGGATATTTATCTTCGAAAGATGCAAATAGCAATTCTTTTTACAAAACGCGAAGTAACGAATATTTGAATGTAGAAATTTATGGGGGCACTTATGATTTCTATTTTATTGATGTTGATAGCCCTTATTATGATGGTCATTGTAGTAGTAGTTCGGGACTTACTAAACTTAAAGGTAATAAAGAGATGACTATTGATATAAATTCAGAATATAATGAACCGGGATTTGATATGTATGGTAAGTACAGTTTTATTACTAATCCTTCTTGGGAAGTTACAGTTTTAGGTTGTGGTGATAGTCGCTTTTGTACAGAGATAAATAGTTATAATTCATCAGTAAATGAAATTACAGATATAAAATTAGATACATCTGAACCAGCAAAATATGTATTAATTTACACAAATACTTATTTATCAAATAAAAATTCAGTAACTGAGAGAACTGTAACAGTAAAGGATATATCAGCTCCTATTATTATAGTATCGCCTCAGGATGTAAAAATACCTTATTATGAAACTGAATTTAATGCATATGATTATATTTTAGTTTCAGATAATTATGATGTAGAACCAAAAGTAAATATTAAGACTAATTTAGCCTTAGGTATACCAGGAACTTATACAATTACTTACACAGCAACAGATGAAACAGGTAATAAGGCGACGGCTACTAAGAAAGTAACTGTTATGGGTCCAGGCTATGGTGAAGAAGAAGCAAATGAAACAAGTGATATCGAAACTATTGGTTAGAAACTTAGATAGGAGGCATTTTATGAAAAAGGGATTTACGCTAGTTGAATTAATAGCAATAATTACTCTTCTTGGATTAATTATTGTTATTGTTGTACCAGTAACTAATTATATCATTGATAAAAGAGAAAAAGATGCCTTTAAAGTGAGCGTTTATGGCCTTCTAACAGCGGTAGATGAAGAATATGCTTCTAACGGAAAAACGTTCCCTTCAAACGGATTAAACGCCAAAAATATTGATATAGATATTAATAATAAAGAGCAATTTACAAAGGGTAAAATAACATATAGAGATAATACTTATTATGCAGATAGAATATCAAATGGTAAGTATTGTGTTAGTGGAACAAGAAATGATTTAAAAATAGTAAGCTGTAGTATTCATCTTGTTGATGAAGATTTATATTTGAATTATAATTTTGCCTGCCCAATGGATGAAAAAGAATGCGGACATGGGGATTATATAGATCCACACCAACTTATTTCCGTAACTTTTGGATATGATGATGCTCCAAGTGAATATTATTATTCGTATGATGTTGGTTCAAAGCCTGGAATGATAACAGCTTATTTAGTTAGAAATGGAAATATTCGTGATAGATCTATATGTCCTCCTAATGCCGTGTGTCCTGGGGCACCACCAGAAACCCCAGCGTTTGATTTATATGTAATATCGGATTATAAAATATTTGCTCCGGGGGATAGTGAAGAATTATTTTACGATTTTGAGAATGTAAGAAAATATGAATTTAATAATTTTGATACAAGTAAAGTTTACAATATGACTTTTATGTTCGAATGTAATTATTCCCTTGAGACTTTAGATTTGAGCAGTTTTGATACAAGTAATGTTGAGAGTATGATAAGTATGTTTGAGGAGTGTTATTCCCTTGAGACTTTAGATTTAAGTAGTTTTGATACAAGTAATGTTACTAATATGGATTGTATGTTTGAATATTGCGAGTCGCTCAAAAATTTGAATATAAGTAATTTTGATACAAGTGATGTTGAGAGTATGGCAGGTATGTTTAGGGGCTGCTATTCCCTTGAGACTTTAGATTTAAGTAATTTTAATACAAGTAATGTTACTAATATGGGTAATATGTTTAATGGCTGCTATTCCCTTGAGACTTTAAATTTAAGTAATTTTGATACAAGTAATGTTACTAATATGGGTGGTATGTTTTCAATAGATGAGGAAGGTGAAGATGAGGCAAGTGAAGTAAGAGCAACCTTAGATTTAAATTTAAGTAATTTTAATACAAGTAATGTTACTAATATGGGTGGTATGTTTGCAAGACGTAATGTAAAAAATTTAAATATTTCAAATTTCGACTTTTCCAATGTTGAAAATATTAGTTATATGTTTGAAGAAAATCCATATTTAAATACAAGTTTTACTTTAAATTTTGATGCTTCTAATGGTAATTATAATAGTTTCTTAAGAAATGCCGCACAGTATGGACAAGTAAATATTAGATTAGACTGTGGTAATTATAGTCCTGCTAATATTGAAAGTGTCTTAGCTACGGCTAACTATAGTAATAGAGTTAATGTTACTGAAGTTTCATGCCCTGCTAAACATACTATTACAGTTAGTGATTCAACTGTAACACCATCATTATCTCGTGCTTATCCAGGAACTAATATCACATTAAAAGCTCAGAATAAAAAAATTGTTAGTTTTAAAATGAATGGTACTTTGATTAATGACAGAAAATTTACTATGCCTTCTATTAATGCTAATGTAACAGATATAGAGCTTACCGATCAAATATATGTTGAGTCAGAACATAATCCATACGCAAATAACATTGATAATGTTGTATATTATGAAAATACTTTCCCTGGTGCAACAAGTATTGAAGTCATCCTTAATTATGCTACTGAAAGTACAAGCTATGATTGGGTATATGTGTATGGTTCAAGTAGTACGTTTGGTAAATATGGTGGATTCGTAAATAAAGGCGAGAATTTAACCACTAATATTACTGTTCCAGGCAATTACATTAAAATTGTATTTAGAACTGATAATATTGTAAATGAATATTATGGTTTTGATGCTACTATCGCCCCCGTTTATTAGAATAAAAAAGGTATGATATACCTTTTTTTAGTGATATAATTTATATAGATAGTGTATTTGCACATATAATGAAAGTATGCTATAATGATTTAGGCTTTTTTAATTTAAAGAAAGGAGTTTTATGAGTAAAATTAAAATATTTGGACTTGGTGGATTAAATGACAATGGTAAAAATATGTATGTTGTTGAAGTAGATAAAGATATATTTATCTTTGATGCAGGTCTTAAATATGCGGATGATAAAATGTTGGGTGTTGATTATATAATACCTAATTTCGATTATTTAAAAGAAAACATAGATAGAATACAAGGTTTATTTATTACACACGGTCATGAATTACAAATGGGAGCTGTAGCAGATATATTAGCGGAATTACCAAATTTAAAAGTTTATGGTACAGCTTTCACAATTGATATTATTAAACAAGATTTAGATAGTGGTATAAATACGGATAATTTAATTGAATTAAAACCACATCAAAAGAAAACATTTGGGAAGAATAGTATTTTTCCAATTAGTTTAACACATTCAGTACCTGAAGCAGTAGGTTATGCTTTATATACCGAAGATGGTATTATTTTCTATACGGGTAATTTTGCTTTTGATTCAACAATGATAGGAGCATTTAAAACAGATATTGGTAAATTAGCATATGTTGGTAAACAAGGAGTTTTATGCTTACTTAGTGAGTCTTTATATGCTGATAAGAAGGGATATACATCGCCTCAACATCGTGTAGGTAATGCTTTTAGTGAAATATTAGGTAAAACTGAAGGTAGAATTTTATTTAATATTTATGATTCACAAATATCAAGATTACAAGAATTATTAGCTGAGATAGAAAAAACTGAGCGTAGAGTTGTTATTTTAGGTAAAAATTTACAAGCAATGGTAAATAATTGTATTGAAAAAGGATATCTTAAATTCGATAAAGATAGATTTGCTAATATTCATGAAGTAAATAGTGAAAATGTAGCAATCTTAATATCTGACGATCGTGAAAAACCTTTTTCTAATATGAAAAGAATTATAAGAGGAACAGATAAATTTATTAAACTTACAAGTAATGATACTGTTGTATTTGCTTCACAAGTATATGATGGTATGGAAAAAACTGCTACAGATATTTATGATAGTGTAGCGCGTATTGGATGTAATTTAATTATTTTATCTTCTAAAAAATATTTATCGTTACATGCATCTAGTGAAGATTTACTATTGATGCTAGATTTAATGCAACCTAAATATTACTTCCCAGTAATAGGAGAATATCGTCACCAAGTAGCTAATGCTGACTTAGCACGTCAAATAGGATATAAAGATGAAAATATCCTATTAAAGTTAAATGGAGAAGTAGCTACATTCGTTAATGGTGAACTTGTTGAAACAGGAGAAAAAGTGCCTTTCGATGATATTTTAATCGATGGTAAGACTGTTGGTGATATTGGGGAAGCTGTTATTAAGGATAGAGAAGCATTAAGTGATAATGGTATTGTTATTGTAACAGCAACTATTGATAAGGTTACTAAGAAAGTACTTGCGGGTCCTGAAATTTTAACTAGGGGATTTATATATGTTAAAGATAATATAGATTTAATTAAAGAAGCACAAAATATATCATTAAATGTTATTAATGAATATATAAATAATACATATGTAGATTTTGCAAAAGTTAAAAATGGAATCAGAGATAAAGTTGGTAAGTACTTATATGAACAAACTGAATGTAAACCAATGATACTTTTAGTATTACAAGAGGTATAATATACCTCTTTTTTATGTTATAATTAATCTAGGTGGTGAAATAATGGTAGCTAATTTCGGAACATTAGGATCAGTAGTTGCTATAGGTGTTATCTTTTTACTAGCATTTGCAGCATTAAGATTAATATCTGGTTTACTAAGTGCAGGATTTATTGGACTATGCTTATCTTTAGTTTCATATTTTGTATATGACTATATATTTGCAACAGTACCTGTCGTAGCAGCTATCGCTTTTGCATGTTCATTATGTGGACTTTCAAGTAAAAGTGTAGCTGGTAAAGTAGTAGCAGTTTTTGGTCTATTAATTTCAGGATATATTATTTTAAGAAATTACGGTATCTTAGTTTAAAAACATATTTTATATATGTTTTTTTGTTGAAAAATAATAGCAAATATGCTATTATTTTTTAAGTGAAAGAGGGATATTATGAATTTACCAAATATGAAAGAAGCACAAACTCGTACAACAGATAAAACTAATTATATATATTTAAATAATAATGCAGATAAAGCTTATGCTGGTAAGAAATACTTTATAAGAACTTATGGATGTCAAATGAATGTTCATGACAGTGAAGAAATATCAGCTCGTTTAGAAAATTTAGGTTTTAGTAAAGTAGAAACTATTGAAGAAGCTGATATCGTCATTTTAAATACTTGTGCAATTAGAGAAAATGCCCATGATAAATTATATGGCTTCTTAGGTAGATGTAAGCACGAAAAAGAAAATAACAATAAAGATTTAATAATTTGTATATGTGGATGTATGCCGCAAGAAGAGAAAGTTGCTAATGACTTAATTAAGAATCATCCTTATGTTGATATTGTTTTTGGAACACATAATATCTTTGAACTTGAGGATATGTTATTAAACAAAATGGAAAGACAAGATATTAGAGTTTACTCTAAAGAAGGGGAAGTATATGAAAATATTCCTTACAAGAGAGATTCTAAATTTAAAGCTTGGGTTGATATCCAATATGGTTGTGATAAATTTTGTACATATTGTATAGTACCATATACAAGAGGAAAACAAAGAAGTAGAAAATCTGAAGAAATAATTAAAGAAGTAGAATGTTTAGTAAAGAACGGTTATAAAGAAGTTACTTTATTAGGTCAAAATGTTAATGCTTACGGTAAAGATATTAATGACTTATCATTTGCTGAATTACTTCTTAAAGTAAGTGATACAGGTATTGATAGAGTTAGATTTGTAACTAGTCATCCTTGGGATTTCTCTGATGATATGATTAACGCTATTGCAAGTAGAGATAATATAATGCCTTATATTCATTTACCTCTACAATCTGGATCTAGTCGTATTTTAAAATTAATGGGTAGACGTTATACAAAGGAAGAATATATAACTTTATTTAAAAAGATTAAAGATACTATTAAAAATGTAGCTGTTACAACAGATATAATTGTAGGATTTCCTAATGAAACAGAAGAAGATTTTAATGAAACATTAGAAGTTGTTAATGAATGTAAGTATGATAGTGCCTTTACATTTATTTATTCACCTCGTGAAGGAACTCCGGCAGCTAAAATGCAAGATGATATTTCATTAGAAGTTAAAGAAGAAAGACTTCATAAATTAAATGATTTAGTTAATAAATATGCTAAAGAAAATAATCTTAAGTATGAAGGTAAAATTGTTAAAGTATTACTTGAAGATTATAGTGAAAAAGATAAAAACTTATTAATGGGGTATACTGATACTATGAAACTTGTTAATGTAAAAGCTGATCCTAAATATTTAGGAAGTATTGTTGATGTTAAAATAACAAGTGCTAAAAGTTGGAGTCTTGATGGAGAAATAGTAGAAGAGAAATAGAAATATTTCTCTTTTTTGACAATTATAAAAATACTAGTATAATAATGGCATAAATGAGGTGGAATTATGCAAAGAAAAGGTTATGATGTATGTCGTCCTTTAGTAGGAAGTTATTTAACTGAAATAACAACAAATAATAATCGTCACATTGATATAGAATTAAGATTAGTACCTGATAGTATTTTAGGATGGGATGCTAGTAGTTATACAATTACTGATGATAATGTCTTAGTAACATCAGAATTATCTGATCGTAAAGATATATTAAATATATATGTTGATACTTTAAGACAAATGTATCAAGAACTTACTTATGCTCCAACTAGCGAAAGTGCTAAAATCGATACTTATGTTAAAGTAGACCAAACTGCATTTAAATTTGATATTAAATATGATACTGATAAAAATAGTAGTTTAACAATGCACATTTTCTATCATGGTAGTTTTTACTTAAATGTTGCAACAGCTAAAGACTTATTAAGAACATATGTAGCTTTAGCAACAGAAGTTAATAAGCAAGAATTACATGATGAATTAGGCAAGAGTTTAGGAGAAAAAACAATTGATCTTAAACTACGTGCAAGAAATAGAAGAGATAATGAAGAGAAGTAATCCTTCTCTTTTTTGTTGACTAAGCTAGATATAAATTATACAATAGATAATTGTAGGTTTAAAAATATAGCAAAATTACTAAAAATGCTTTAAAAAACTGGGTATTTAATATATAATATATCTAGACGTTAAGCATGGAGGTACTGTTATGGATTTAGAATTTCATAGTCTTGAAGAATTATATAAACGTATTAAACCTGCTCTTAATACAAAGTGTATAGAGATGAAAAGATTAGGCTATACTTATATAACAGATGAAGATATTTGGAATTATCTAAAAGAAGTAAAATGGAAAATCGCAGTAGATTTAAATCTCTATCAAATGGTAAGTGATGTACTAAATACAGAAGCTGTTTTAATAGATGACTATTTAAAACAAAAACTAAATATGAAAAATCGTAAGATTTATTTTGAGGAGGAAGAACATGAAAAAGATTAATAACACAAGTAAAAGAAATAATCTTATAAAAAGTTTAATTATAGTAGCTTTAATCTTTTTAGTAATGGGTTTAGGACTTAAACCATTATTAAATGATTTAAAGTTTGGCTTAGATTTACAAGGTGGGTTTGAAATACTTTACCAAGTAGAAGGAGCAAATGGAGAAAAAGTAACTAGTAGTATGGTTACAAGTACATACAAAACTATTGAAAGAAGAATTAATGGTTTAGGAGTCTCTGAACCAGAAATAATTGTTGAAGGGGAAAATATTCGTGTCCAATTACCGGGTGTTAAAGATTCAGCTACTGCTAGAAAAACATTAAGTTCTGTTGCTACATTATCATTTAGAGATTCTAGTGATAATTTATTAATGGGTAGTGATGTTTTAGTTAGTGGACAAGCCAAAGTATCTCAAGATGATCAAGGTCGTCCAGCTGTAGCATTATCAGTAAAAGATAAGGAAACATTCTATAATGTAACAAAGAAAATATCTGAAACAAAAGATAAATTAATTGTTATTTGGCTAGATTATAATAGTGCAACTGATAGTTATAAAACTGAAGCTTTAAAGAGTAATAATACTAATGGTAAAGAAGGATGTGGAACTAACGGTTCTAACTGTTTAAGTGCCGCAACTGTATCTCAAGGATTTGCTAGTGATGTAATTATCCAAGGTAACTTTACTACTGAAGAAGTAGAAAACTTAGTTACTTTAATTAATTCAGGATCACTTCCAACTAAATTAACTGAATTATCAAGTAAAAACGTATCTGCATCTTTTGGTGAAGATTCACTTAGTTTAACTGCTAAAGCAGGAGTTGTTGGAATTTCTGCAATTATCTTATTATTAATTATTATGTATCATTTTGCTGGTGTAATAGCTAGTATAGGATTATTAATTTATACATTCTTAACTATTTTAGCATTCTGGTTATTTGGTGGAGTATTAACTTTACCTGGTATCGCTGCTTTAGTTATTGGTGTAGGTATGGCTATTGACTCAAGTGTTATTACATTTGCTCGTGTTAAAGATGAACTTAAAAATAATACAAGTTTAGAAGGAGCAATCAAAAAAGGTAATAAGAATTCAATTACATCTATTTTAGATTCAAATATTACTACACTTTTAGTAGCAATCATTTTATTCATCTTTGGTGAAAGTAGTGTTAAAGGATTTGCTACAATGTTAATTATAAGTACAATAGTAACAATGCTTGTAATGGTTCTATTAACAAGATCATTATTAGGATTATTTGTTAAAACAGAAATGTTTGATAAAAAATTAAATTTCTTTATTGGATTTAAGAAAGCTAAGAAAGAAAGAAAGAAAATTGATTTCATTAAACTTCGTAAATTTGCATATACATATATCGCAGTTATTGTTGTAGTAGGAGTATTTACAATTTTCAATAACGGATTAACTCTAGGAATTGATTTTAGAGGTGGTTCAAGTATTAGTATTTCTAACGAAACTGGTTTAACTGGTGAAGTTATTAAGAAAGATGTTGAAACATTAGGATATACTGTTTATGATGTTGAGCAAGTTAATGAAAAGAACGTAATTGTTAAGATAAATGAAAATTTAAAAGAAGATAAAGTAAACGAAGCTGAAGAATTTTTTGAAAATAAATATGAAGCACGTACTGATATTGGTGTAATATCTAATGTCGTTAAAAAAGAACTTGTTAAGAATGCAATTATATCTGTAATCTTAGCATGTATCGGTATCATTATTTACGTAGGTTTAAGATTCAACTTTAACTTTGCATTCTCAGGAATTGCTGCTTTAGTTCATGACGTATCTTTAATTGTAATACTATTTAGTTTATTAAAATTAGAAGTATCTTCAATCTTTATCGCTGCACTTCTATCAATAATTGGTTACTCAATTAATGATACAATTGTATCATTTGATAGAATTAGAGAATTATTACGTAAAAAGGGAACTGTTAAGAATAGAGAAGAACTTAAAGATATTGCTAACGAAAGTTTAAATCAAGTATTAAGTAGATCTATTACAACAACAGTAACTACATTAATGCCAGTAATTGCTCTTATCTTCTTAGGAGCTCATGAAATATATAATTTCAATATAGCTTTATTTATTGGATTATTAGCTGGTACTATTTCAAGTTTATTTATTGCAGCACCAATTTGGTATGATTTAGAAAAACATGTAATAGGAAAACCTAAAAAGAAAAAATGGTATGAATAATACCATTTTTTTATATAAAAAAAGAACTATTTTAATAGTTCTTTTACTTTGTCTGTATTTTTAAAATTAATCTTAGCTATTTCGTATAATTTATCAAAACCATATTTCTTAACTACTTTAACAGCTTTCTCATCAACAGCAGTAGATGCTCCCTTAGGAAGAAGTTCATCAACACTCTTAGATATTTTAGCAAATTCTTTTAAGAAGACATATCTACTAATTAAGGAAGCAGCTGCTACACTTAAACATTTATCTTCTGCTTTTGTCATAAATGTAATATTACGAACGACATTATTACTTTCTTTTAAATAACTAAAATATACATATTTTTCTGCGAATTGATCAACAACAATATAATCATAAATAGGGTATTTATTTTTTAGTGTTGCTAAAGCTTTATTATGTAAGATGGCTTTTAATTTATTCATATTATAACCATCTTTATATTTTTCATTATAATCTTTATTTGAAAGAATTATACATTCATAAGGAATGGTATTTATAAACTGAGGAACTACTTTAAGTATTTGTTCATCAGTCATTTTTTTAGAATCTTTAACTCCTAAACTTTCAAGTAAAGGAATATTTTTCTTTTCTACGTATGCTGCACAAACAACGATAGGTCCAAAGTAATCACCAGTACCGACTTCATCGGAACCGATAGAAGTTGAATTATATATTTTAGGATCGACATATGTTGTTTCTTTTTCTTTCTTTTCTTTATTCTCAGAATTAGTTACTTCTACTTTTTTTAAAGGATTATTATGACGTTCTCTTTCAATCCAAAATTGACTAGATAAGTCAGCATCTCTTCCTTGGAAAACAGCTTTTCCTGATTCATAAAGTGTTATTACAGTATCAGCATCATCAGCTTGGAAAATAGCGTAGGGAGGAGTTTTTTCTCTTTTATAGTCGTTAAAGAACTCATCCATCTCTTTTTTTGTTTTTTCACTTACTTTTACTGTTATTGTCACACCGCTCACCTCTATAATTATATTCTATCATAAAGACTTTATTTTTAAAATATTTTATAGTATAATTTACATAGTAGGTGATAAGATGAATATTATAGATGGTGTTATTATTTTAATCTTAATTATTGGAGGAATTATAGGTTTTAAGAGAGGATTACTTCCTGAACTTGTATCCCTTGTTAGTTTTATTTTAACGGTAATTTTAGCTTTCATTTTAAAGAATCCATTATCAGAATTTTTATTTACTAAATTGCCATTCTTTAAATTTGTAGGAGTCCTAAAAGGAGTAACAATCGTTAATATTCTTTTATATGAAGTAATTGCCTTTGTAATTGTGCTTGGAGTATTATGGATTGTTGTAAAAGTAGTTTCTTACTTATTTAGAATAATTGAAAAATTACTTAAAGTTACTATTATCTACGGACCTGTATCTAAAATATGTGGTATGGTTCTAGGAATAGTAGAAAATTATATTTTAGTATTTATAATTCTTTATATTGTGTCTTTACCATTCTTTAATATAAACTTACTTAGAGGTTCAAAATTAAGAGAACCAATCTTATATAAAACACCAGTATTAACTGGATATGCTAAAAAGACTGCTAAAGTAGGGGAAGAATTATGGACTTTAGAAGAAAAATATCAAACAGCTTATAACGCTAATAGCTTTAATAAAGAAGCTCTTGATTTATTCTTAAAATACAATATCACAACAGTTTCTTCAGTCGATAAATTAGTTGAACTTAATAAGATTGAAATAGATGGTGTTGAAGAAGTATTAAGTAAATATCGTAAAGCATAGATTTCTATGCTTTTTTTATGATAAAATATCTTTGGTGGTTATATGCAAAGATATTTTGGTACAAAGTTAGTTGATAATAAGTTTATATTAAATGAAGATGATTTATATCACATTAAAACGGTAATGCGTATGAAGGAAAATGATCTTATTGAAGTAGTATATGATAAGAATGAGTATATTTGTACTTTAGATAATGAATATAATGCTTTAATAAAAGAGAAACTTACTAAAAAAGAAACAAAAGATAAATTTATTACTTTAATAGTTCCTTTACTTAAGGAACAAAAATTTGACTTAATACTTCAAAAAGCAACTGAACTTGGAGTAAGTAGTATTATTCCTGTTAAGATGGAAAGAAGTATTATTAAATTAGATAATAAAGATATAAGTAAAAAGATAGAACGCTGGAGTAAAATATGTAAGGAAGCTAGTGAACAATCGAAGAGAGTTGATATCCCAGAAATAAGCAAAATTCACTCTATAAACGAGTTAAAAGATATGCCTGGATTAAATATAATTTGTTCGACAAGTGAAAAGAGTTTAAATATAAAAAACTTTTTGCAACATACTAAAAATTGTGATAGAATTAATGTAGTAGTAGGTCCGGAGGGAGGCATATCTCCTAAGGAAGAAGAATTACTTGTGAGTCTTGGGTTTACAAGGGTAAGTTTAGGTAATCGTATAATGCGTGTTGAAACTGTACCTTTATATATCTTAAGTATATTTAATTATGAATTTATGGAGTGATAATATGTTAGATTCATTAACTAATCAAGATATGATTATTTTATTTGTTTTAATAGGACTTATAATTGTTGTAGGAATACTATGCATTATATTTTCTTTAAAAGGAAATAAAGTAGAAAAGAAAGTTGTAAAAGAGGAAAAGAAAGTTACTAAAGAACCAGATATTAAAATGGCTTTAGCAACAGAAGATATCCCAGAAATAAGTGAACAAGCTCCTAAATTAGAGAGTATGTTTGAAAGTATAAAACAAGAGCAAGAAGAAAATAAGACAGATGAGGAAATAGAGATTATGCAAGATGAAAAGAATAAATCAAGTATTGAAGAAATACTAGGGGCAATGAACGAAGATATTGAAAGACAAAAATATGAAAAGATTGATCGTTATGAAGAAGATCAAGAAGAAAATGCTGTAATTAGTTATCAAGAATTAGTAGAAAGAAAAATGGCTCTTCAAAGTGAAGAACCAGTTAATGAAGTAAAAGAAACTATTGAAAAAACTACTTATGAAGAAGATGGTGATAGATTAAAACCTGTTGAATATAAAAAGGTTGAACTTACATCTTCAACACCAGAATTTAAATCAAGTGATTTTATTTCACCAATATATGGTAGACAAGCAAATACTGCTAATTATCCAACAGTTAAAAAAGTCGAAGAAAAAACTGTTTTATCCGAAGATGAAACAGATGAATTTCTAGATTCTTTAAAAAAATTTAGAAGTAGCTTATAAGCTACTTTTTTTGATACATTAATTTAATCTTACGACCTTTAGAAATAATCAGACCGTCAGTATTAAGATTTTTTATTTCACGCATCATAGCTGATCGATCAGTTGCTAGGTAGTTTGCTAAGAAAGATAAACTGTAGGGAATAGTAAATGTTCGAACCCCAACTTTTTTAGCCATCATATCAAAATAAGTTAGAAGTCTATCGCGGATAGTCTTTTTTATTAAGATTTCAATACGTTCATTTTTAAGAGTGGTTTGTTCTGATATGATTTTTAAGAAGTTTTCAATGAACTTAATATAGTAATCATTTTTAACAATTTCTTTATTAGTAATATTATCAAAGTCAATGAAAGTAATATTAGTTTCTTCTCTTGTTATAATAGTACATTCTTTATTTAGAATAGAAGATGATATAACTGAACCAAAGATATCGTTAGGACCTAATTCATCAAGTAAAAATGTATCACCGTTATAATTACTAATACTAATTTCAATACTACCACTATTAATAATACCAATCGTATTTTTACGATTCATATAAGAAATAATGTTAATACCTTTTGTAAACCTCGTAGGTAAACCCTCTAAGCTTTTTAGGATTTTATCCTTATTTTTATTACTAATTCCTTCAAACAAATTTTGCATGTTTACACCTTCTAATAAAAATTTAACATTTTTATTAAAAAGTTGCAAGTGCAACAATACAAAAAATAAAATATTATTTATAATTAATTCATAAGTATAGGAGAGGGTAGTATGAAAATAATTAAAAGAGATGGACATATGGTAGATTATTGTCCTGAAAAAATTGAAAACGCTATTGAAAAAGCAAATAAAGAAGTAGAAGAAAGTGAAAGAGCTTCATCTATTCAAATTAAAAATATTATTAAGTATATAGAAGGTTTAGGTAAAAAGAGAATCTTAGTTGAAGATATTCAAGATATTATTGAAACTAAGTTAATGACTATAGGTAAATTTGAACTTGCTAAACACTATATTACATATAGATATACAAGAGAACTTGTTCGTAAGAGTAATTCTACTGACTTAGCAATTAAAGAATTAATTGATGGAGAAAGCGAATACTGGAATACAGAAAACTCTAATAAGAATGCTAAAGTAGTTACAACACAAAGAGACTATTTAGCTGGTATAACAAGTACTGATATTACAAAGAGATTTTTACTTCCTGAAGATATTGTAAAAGCTCATGATGAAGGCATTATCCATTTCCATGATGCTGATTATTTCGCACAAAATGCACTTCATAACTGTGATTTAATCAACCTTGAAGATATGCTTCAAAATGGAACTAATGTTAATGGAGTTATGATTGAAAAACCACATAGATTTTTAACAGCTGCTACTATTGCAACACAACTTATTACAGCTGTATCATCTAGTCAATATGGTGGAGCTACAATTACTTTAACTCATTTAGCGCCATTTATTCGTGATAGTAAAAAAGCTTATGAGAAAAAATATAAAGCTCGTAAATTAACTAAAGAACAAATTGAAAAGTTTGTTGCGGAAGACTTAAAGAAAGAAATTACTGATGGTGTTCAAACTTTCCAATATCAAATTAATTCAATGACTACAACTAACGGACAAGCTCCATTCTTATCAGTATGTATGTATTTAGGTGAAACTAAAGAGTATAAAGAAGAACTTGCTATGTTAATTGAAGAGTTCTTACATCAAAGAATTCTTGGTATGAAAAATGAAAATGGTGTATATGTAACACCAGCATTCCCAAAACTATTATATGTTCTTGAAAAAGATAACTTAAAAGGTGGTAAATATTACTACTTAACAGAATTAGCTGCTGAATGTACTGCTAAACGTATGGTACCAGACTATATATCTGAAAAGATGATGTTAGAACTTAAAAAGAATGAAAATGGTGAAGGAGATTGTTATCCATGTATGGGATGTCGTTCATTCTTAACACCAGATAGATCAATTAGTTTAGGAAATATTGCTCATGCTAAAAACTATGTTCCAGGTAAAGGAAAATACTATGGTAGATTCAATCAAGGTGTTGTTACTATTAACTTACCTGATGTAGCTTTATCTAGTGATAAAGACATGGATTTATTCTGGAATATTATGGAAGAAAGACTTGAATTATGTCACCGTGCATTACAACTTAGACATAAACGTTTATCAAAAGCTACTAGTGATGTAGCACCAATTTTATGGCAACACGGAGCATTAGCTCGTCTTGAAAAAGGTGAATCAATTCATGAATTATTACATCATGGATATTCAACTATCTCTTTAGGATATGCTGGATTATATGAATGTGTTAAATACATGACTGGACATTCACATACAGATAATGGTAAAGGTAAAGAATTTGCACTTGCTGTTATGCAAAAACTTAATGATAAATGTAAAGAGTGGAAAGAAGCAGAAGATATTGATTATTCTGTTTATGGAACTCCTATTGAATCAACTACATATAAATTTGCTAAATGTTTAAGAGAAAGATTTGGTGTAATTAAAGGAATTACTGATCGTAATTATATTACTAATTCATATCATGTTCCTGTATTTGAAGAAATAGATGCATTTACGAAACTTGCTTTAGAAAGTGAATTCCAAAAATTATCTCCAGGAGGAGCTATTAGTTATATTGAAACAGCTAACTTAGCTAATAATATACCAGCTGTTCTTGAAGTAATGGATTTTATTTATAATAATATTATGTATGCTGAATTAAATACTAAATTAGACTATTGCCAAGCTTGTGGTTATACAGGAGAAATCTTAATCGATGATAATCTAGAATGGTACTGTCCAAACTGTGGTAATAGAGATCATGACAAATTAAATGTAGCAAGACGTACTTGTGGATATATTGGAACTAATTTCTGGAATAAAGGTCGTACTGAAGAAATTAAAGAAAGAGTTATCCATTTAGATAACAAAGATGCTTAATGCGTTACAATAAAATACGTAAAATGGATATAGCTAACGGAGAAGGGGTACGTGTATCTATCTTCTTCCAAGGCTGTATCTTTCATTGTGAAGGATGTTTTAATCCAGAAACATGGGATTTTAAGTGTGGATTAGAATTTACTGATGAAGTAATAGATGAAGTTATTAAACTTGCAGATAATTCATATATTAAAGGGCTTTCAATATTAGGGGGTGAACCACTTCATCCAACTAATATTGGAGGTGCTACAGCTCTTGCTAAAAGATTTAAAGAAGTTTATCCTGATAAAAATATTTGGTTATGGTCAGGATTCCTATATGATAATGTTAAAGATAATGAGATATTTGATTATATCGACGTAATGATTGATGGTCAATTTAAAATAGCGTTACGTAATCCTAATTTAAAATGGAAGGGTTCAAGTAATCAAAGAGTAATTGATATCAAAAAAACTAAAAAGAAAGGTGAAGTAGTTTTATACTGTGATTAATATGGCAACTAAAGTTAATATCAAAAAATTATATGCAGATAGTAAAATGCCTACAAGAGGTAGTGAATATGCTGCAGGGTATGATGTATATGCTCGTTTAGAAGAAGATAGTATTGATATTCTTCCACATACAACTATTAAAGTAGGTACAGGAGTAGCAATTCAACCTCCAAAAGATACTTTTGGAGCGGTATTTGCCCGTAGTGGTTTAGCTACTAAACAAGGACTTAGACCTGCTAACTGTGTAGGAGTATGTGACTATGATTATACCGGAGAATATATCGTAGCTCTTCATAATGATAGTGAGGAAACTAGAACTATTAATAATGGCGATAGAATTGCGCAAGTAGTTTTTATCCCTTATGTTAATGTAGTTTTTAATGAAGTTGAAGAACTTGAAGAAACAGAAAGAGGAGACTCAGGTTTCGGTTCAACAGGAGCAAACTAGAGATTATTTGATAATCTCTTTTTTTGTGGTATAATCTTAACGGTGATTTTTATGAAGTTTTTAATTGTTACTTTGGGTTGTAAGGTTAATACTTATGAGTCAAATGTAGTTCGTGATAGTTTTTTAAATGAGGGTTATGAAGAAGTTAAAAGTGATGCGGATATTGTTGTCATAAATACATGTACTGTAACAGATACAGCGGACTCTAAATCACTTAAAATAATTCGTCAAAATATGCGTAATAATCCAAAAGCAATCTTTGTTGTTATGGGATGTTTTGCGCAACTTAACAAAGATACACTTGTTGATTTAGGAGTACAAATTATTTTAGGTAACCATAATAAAAGTAAAGTTCTTGGATATGTCAAAAAATATCTTGAAACAAAGGAAAATATTTGTGAAATACCAAATATGAATGAGGTACCTTTTGATGATATGAAATTAAATAATTTTAATAAGACAAGAGCGTTTGTTAAAATTGAAGATGGTTGTGAGAATTTTTGTTCTTACTGTATAATTCCATATACAAGAGGTAAAGTACGTTCTAAAAGAATCGGGGATGTCGTAAGTGAAATTGAAACTCTTGTTAAAAACGGCCATAAAGAGGTTGTTTTAACAGGTATTCATACAGGACATTATATTGATAATGATGTTCATTTTAGTGATTTACTAGAAAGAATATGTAAGATAGATGGTTTAGAAAGAGTAAGAATATCATCAATTGAAATAACTGAATTAGATGATAATTTTATGAAAGTACTTAAGAACAATCCAAAGATTGTTGATCATATTCATATTCCTATTCAATCAGGATGTGATAAAACATTAAAAGATATGAATCGTAAATATGATGTTACATATTTTATTAATAAGATTAATGAAATTAGAAGTATTCGTAAAGATATTGCTATTTCAACAGATTTAATTGTTGGTTTTCCGGATGAAACAGAAGAAGATTTTAACGAAACTATTAATACAATTAAAAAAGTTAAATTTAGTAAGATTCATGTATTCCCTTATAGTAGAAGAAGTGGAACAAAAGCGGATCTTATGGAAAATCAGGTAAATGAAAATACTAAGCATGCGAGAGTTAAAAAGATAATTGAATTATCTAAAGAACTTGAAATTGAATATATGAACAAATATATTGGTAAAGAAGTAGTCTTTATTCCTGAGATAAGAAAAGATAATGCTTTAATAGGGCATACAGGTAATTATTTAAATGTTAAATATATAACTGATAGGGAATTAACACATGATGATATAAGTGTAAAGATAGATAGTGTCGAATACCCTTATGTTATTGCAAAATAAGCCAAAATAGATTATAATTAAGATAGTAAAGGGAGGTTTTAAAATGAGTAGAGAACAAATAGAAAACGCAAGAAGAAAAAGTGTTCAAAAAGAACCAGTACGTGTTTCGAAAAGAAAAAAACCATTAGCAAGAATGTTTATTGCTGGTGCTTTAGCAGGTATGTTACTTAGCGTTCCTGTTTATACAACTATGAATAATATTGAAGTAAGTCAAACATTAGAACAAACTAATGATTATGCTATGAGATTAGTAAATTCTAATACTCATCGTACAGCAGATAATCAAGGATATTATTATGATGAAGAAAAAATAGCAGAAGGATTACTTAAAGATCCAACAATGTTTGATGCTAATGTATATGGTGTTTATGGACATATCGGATATAATCAATCAAATCGTATGGAAGAAATGAATCAAGTAATGCACTGGGTTAGTTTACTTAATAAAGATGAAAACCTAGTAACTTATAATAATTTCGAAGAATATTATCGCGAAAAAGGTTTCGTTGATAAAGAAGGAAACTTCGATGTAAAAGCATTCCAAAAAGCAGCTTCTGATTTAGTGCAAGCACAAGAGATCTTAGATGGTTCATCATATCAAGGAGTAGGTAGATAATGAAAGAAGTAGACGTAATTAAATTAGAAGATGGCATTGAATATGCTGTTGTTCAAACAATTGAAAAAGAAGGAAATACTTATTTATATTTAGCAAATGTGAATGATGAAAAAGATTTTTGTATTCGTAAATTAATAATGCAAGATGGTGAAGAAGCAATAATTGGACTTGATGATGATAAAGAATTTGATAAAGCATTAGGTTATTTAAATGAAATATTTAATTAGAAGTCCTTTTTAGGATTTCTTTTTATTAGGAGGGTTTATGGAAATAGTTGGTATATTTAAAAAAACAATATATCAAACTGATAAAGGATATATTGTTGGATTATTTCGAATAAAAGAATGTAGTGAAAAAGAATATATTAATACAACCGTAACATTTACGGGTTTTTTCCATGAACTAGTAATCGATGATCAATATACTTTTACAGGAGAATTCACAACGCATAGTAAATATGGAAAACAATTTAGTGTAACGAGTTATGCGAAAGTAAAACCTACAGATAAAGTAGGAGTTATTGAATTCTTATCTAGTGATTTATTCCCAGGAATTGGTCCTAGTATGGCAAAGAGTATTGTTGATCGCTTAGGTAGTGATGCTTTAAATATTATTTTAAATAATAATGAAGCATTAGATGGTATACCTAAATTAACTTTAAAAAAGAAAAATACAATCATTGATACTTTAAATAAGTATGAAGAAAGTAATGAAATATATGTATATTTAACGGAGATAGGTTTTAATATTAAAGAAGCTATGATTATTTATAATCGTTTTAAAAAACGTACTAAAGACATTATAAATAATAATATTTATGATTTAATTGAATTAGATGAACTTAATTTTCCTAAGATTGATTTAATCGCAACAAGTAAGGATTTAGTTCATGATAAAGCTAAGAGGATAGAAGCATGTATAATTTTTGTTATGGAAAGTCTCACTTTTGAATCAGGAGATACATATCTAGAATATGAAAATATTTATAGTGCCTTAGAAAATTACTTACATGAAGAAATATTAATTGATGATTTTGATAATTATTTATATGATCTAGAAACAAGTCATAAGATAATTTATTATAATAAACATTATTATTTAAAAGATATGTTTGATAATGAAAACTATATTGCAGATACAGTAGCCTATTTATCCAGTCGATTAACAGAAAAAGTAGAAGATGTAGATTTAATTATTAAAGCGATAGAAAAAGATTTAAATATTGAATATAACGATGACCAAAAAGCTGCGATTAGACTTGCTATTAATAATGATATAGTTATTATTACGGGAGGTCCAGGAACTGGTAAAACAACTATTATTAAAGCAATTACTGAAGCATATCGTCGTATAAAAGGCTATTCAATCGGTGAATTTGATAAAAAATTAGCTTTACTTGCTCCAACAGGAAGAGCAAGTAAGCGTATGAGTGAAGCAACAGCTTATCCTGCTTCAACTATTCATCGTTATTTGAAATGGGATAAAGATAGTAATCGTTTTGGTGTTGATGAATTTAATCCTAATCCGGAAGAACTTGTTATTGTTGATGAAGTAAGTATGATAGATACTAATTTATTTGCGTCTTTACTTCGTGGTATTAAACGTAATGTTAAACTTGTTTTAGTAGGAGATTATAACCAACTTCCTAGTGTTGGACCGGGAGAAATATTACGTGATTTAATTGATTCAGAAATGATTAATACAGTTTATTTAAATTTACTTTATCGCCAAGAAGAAAATTCTTATATAAATACTCTTGCTATGGAAATAAGAGATAATGAAATAAGTGAAACTATTAAAGAAAAGAAAGATGATTTTGTATTCTTAGAATGCGATAGTAATTCAATTATTCATAATCTTAAAGTTATTTGTAAGAGGTTAATCATAAAAGGCTATGATTATAAGAGAGTTCAAATAATGGCACCTATCTATAAAGGAATAAATGGTATTGATAATTTAAATAATGAACTACAAGAAATATTTAATCCTAAGAGTCCTAAAAAGGACGAATATGTTTCGGGTGATATAATTTATCGTGTAGGAGATAAAGTCTTACAATTAGTTAATATCCCAGAATTAAATGTATATAATGGCGATATTGGAGTAATTCTTGCTATTGAATTAGTTAAAGGTAAAGAAGTGTTTAAAATTGATTTTGATGGGAATATAGTTATGTATCCTGTTAAAGAACTAAATAAAATTAAGCATGGATTTGTTATTAGTATTCATAAGAGTCAAGGTAGTGAATTTGAAATGGTAGTTATGCCAATATGTCCTTCTTATAAACGAATGCTATATCGTAAACTTCTATATACTGGGGTAACAAGAGCTAAGAGAAAATTAATAGTTATAGGAGATTTAAATTCATTCTTAACTTGTGCTAAAAATGAATCTAATATCGTAAGAAATACTAGTCTTAAAGATAGAATTATTAGTGTAATTAATAAAAAATAGAATATAAAAATTTTATAAGAAAAACTAAATTTTTAAAATTAAATATATTTATAAATAAAAAATAGTAAGATTTAAACATTTTACTATTTTTTTGTTTTTATAAATAAGTAAAAATATAACTTTTGCAAAACCTAAAAAAGTTAAAAAAATAAAAAGGAAATCAGAAAAATACTTTGTATGTTATAAGTAGGAGGTAATAATATGTATCCACATACAAAGCAAAGTGGTGTTAAAGATTGTGCGTCAGCATCACTACAAATGATTATAAAATATTATAACGGGTATGTATCAATTGATGATTTAAATGAACTGTTACATACAACAAAAAATGGTACTACTGCCTTTAATATTATTGAAGTAGCTAAAAAATTAGGATTTAACGCTAGAGGTGTAAGAGCACCTTTAAAAGAAATGTCAGAAGTCAATACAATATATCCCTTTATCATTTATGTTGTAATTGATGATAAGTATAAACACTTTATGGTTGTTTACAAAATTAATTTTAAAAAGAAATATTTAATAGTAGGAGATCCTGCTACTAAAGTAAGAAAGATTACTTTCTTTGAACTAGAAAAAATCTATTCTGATGTTGCGATATTTTTATATCCTGTTAAACCTATAATTAAGAATAATGAAGTATCTCTAAAAAAATTAATTTTAAATATTATAAAAAAATATCACAAAGAATTGTCTCATTTATTTTTTATTTCGTTTATTTATATGATCCTTTCTGTAGGGACTTCATTTTACTTAAAAATCCTTTTTGATAATATTGATGACCATAGTTATATAGATTTGATCTTTTGGGCTTTTTTAAGTTTTAATTTATTTAAAATTATTAGTGATTATTTAAGAAATAAATTATTAATTTTTATTAATGAAAAAATAGATTTAGAACTTAATATGGACGCAATCAATAAAGTTATTAACCTCCCATATCATTATTATCGTAACCGTACAACAGGTGAAGTTGTAACTAAAATAATGGACTTAGATAAAGTAAGAAATATTATTAATAAAGTAATATTAATTATGTTTTTAGATGTTCCACTTACTTTGGTTTCTGCTTTAATTTTAATTATTATTAGTTATAAATTATTTTTTATCTCCTTATTATTCTTAATATTATATGTAATTATAATATTCTTATGTAAAAGAATAATCGCCTCCAAGACTGAAAATGTCTATCAAAATAAAAGTGAAGTTGCTTCTTTTTTAGAAGAAAGCATAAGTGGCTTTGAAACAGTTAAAAATCTTAATGTCGAAGATAAAATTATCAAAAGATATGAAAATAGATATGTAAGATATTTAAAAGCTTTAATTAATATGGATAATTTTTTAAATATCCAGATACATCTAAAGGAACTAGTAAGTATAACTAGTGAACTTATATTATTTTTTATTGGTGTTAAACTAGTAAGTAATAATTCATTAAGCGTCGGTTCGTTACTCGCCTTTAACTCCATTTTAGTTTTTTTTCACGCTCCTGTAAGAAATATTGTTGATTTAGATGTAAGCTTAATTGAGGCTAAAAGAGTTTTAAAGAAAGTATATGAAATGTTTTCAAGTAGGGAAGAAAAAACTTTTAAGATAGAAAATCTAGATGATATATCTATAAATAATCTATCTTTAAATTTAAATGAATCCATTATTTTAAAAAATATTAACTTGAATATTAAAAAGGGAGAAAAGATTTTACTTCTAGGAAAATCAGGATCTGGTAAGTCTACACTTTTAAAGATATTGATGGGCTACTTGAAAGTAAAAAGAGATGTAATAAAGTTAGACAACTTAGATATAAATGATGTAAGTAATTTAAAAGAAAAGATTACTTATATATCCCAAAACGAAACTTTATTTACAGATACTTTAATTAATAATATTGGTATTTATGATAGTGATGATGTTAGAAATGTTATTAAAATGTGTTATGTTGATGAAATCATAAAGAATAATGATTTAGGTTATAATATGGTAATTGAGGAGAATGGTTTTAATATTTCGGGTGGTGAAAAACAACGTATTGTTTTAGCTCGTGCCTTACTTAAAAATAGTGATGTTATTTTAATTGATGAAGGATTAAGCCAAGTAGATATTGAATTAGAACGTATGATATTAAAAAATATATTTACTTACTATAAAGATAAAACTTTTATATTTGTATCACATAGAGATAATAATCATGATTTATTCAGTAAAATTATAAAATTAGAAGATGGTGTTTTACTAAATGGATAAGATTGATATTTATAATAATAGTGAAGAAGTTTTATTAAAAAAGGAAGAAAAAATATATCTAAAATTCTTAATATTATATATTATTTTCCTAGTTACCACGACTTATATAGTTTTATATAAGTTTGATAAAAAGAATAATTATATTGGCTATTTAAAAGATAACTATATATATCTAAATCTTAAACAAGATGATTTAGAAACATTCACAAATAATAATGTTTATTATGCTGATAAAAGGCTTAAATATGAACTAATTAATCTTAATTATAAAGAGGGAATGTATGAACTTGTAATTAAAAGCAGTAATAATATTAAAGATCGTATAGTTTCTTTTTATACGTTAAGAGAAAACACTAATTTATATAGTGAAATTATCAAAAAAATATGGAAAGGTTTTAAATGATGAAAGAGTTAACAACACAAGAATTAAAACAAATTAATGGTGGTGCACTTGGAACATATCTATTAGTCGCAGGAATTGTTATATTTATAATTGGTGTAATTGATGGGTATGTAAGACCACTTAAATGTCGTTAGGAGGATTTATGGAATTAACAAACAAAGAATTAAAACAGATTGTAGGTGGTGCTGTAACAGCTGCATTCATAAACGCAATAGCGCGTGGTATTAATACATTTCTTGATTTAGGAAGAAGTGTAGGTACAGCAATTAGAAGAATAGGAACTGGTAAAATATGTTCTCTTTAAAAAAGGATAGAATTAAAGAAATATTAATTGTTTTAGCAGTTATTCTATCGATACCTTTAATAGGTGTCATCACAAATGTAATTTTTACGTACGGAAATTACGTAGGAACTTACGCAAGACAAATAGTAGAAGAAGGAATGTGTAGTAGATAGAAATATCTACTACTTTTGTGTTATAATTTAACTGGTGATAATATGGAATATGAGTATAGCTATAGAGTAAAAGAATTAGATGAATATATAGATTTTGTTTCTAAAAGATATACCTTTGTTAAAGAACAAAATGAAACAAGAACAATCTATCGTAATAATGGAATAATCGCTCGTATTACAAAAATAGATGATGAAATGTATTTAGATTTTAAAGAAGATAAACTTGAGAATAAAGATTTAATAGTAAGAAAAGAATCTAAACAAATTAAGTTTGATAGTTTAGAAAATTGTGAAGATATATTAGAGTTTCTAGGATATAGAAAAGATAATACTTTAGTTCGTAAAAGAAGAATTTATGAAGGGGAAAATATTAAATTTGAAATAGATAGTTACATAGAACCAGAGATGAGTAATGTATTTAGTTTTGAAGGTTTAAAAGAAACTTGTGACGCTGTTTATGAAGAATTAGCGGAATTAAATAAAAAATATAAAGAAAATAATTAGAAAAACGTTTAAAATTAAACATTTTTTCTTGTACTTTGATTTTTCAAGTGCTATAATATCAATAGTTGATGTGAAGGGAGGGATATAGATGACAAAAGTTATAGTTCGTAATGGTAACGTTGATGGTGCTTTAAGAATGGTAAAGCAAAGAAATGCTAAAGATGGCTCCCTTAAAAAAGTTCGTGAGAGACAAGAAGGATATATGAAACCAGGCGTAAAGAATAGACTTGCTAAAAAAGAAGCTATTAAAAACGCTAGAAGAAATAATAGAAATTATAACTAAGAGCTTAAGGCTCTTTTTTGCTAAAAAGGAGGATATAATTTATGAGAGAAACAATTTTAAAAGATTTAGTTGCAGCTATGAAAGCCCAAGATAAAGAAACATTAACAGTTTTACGTAGTGTTAAAGGTGCTATTCAACTTGAAGAGATAAATGTAAAACATGAATTAAATGATGATGAGATGATTGGTATTCTTGCTAAACAAATTAAAACTAGAAAAGAATCAGTTGTTGAATTTGAAAAAGGTAATCGTCAAGATTTAGTAGACGCAACAAATAGAGAAATCGAAATTTTATCTAAATATATGCCTGCTCAATTATCAGAAGAAGAAGTAGAAAAAATTATCGATGATGCATTTAATAAGGTAAATCCAACAGGCCCAGCAGATATGGGTAAAATAATGGGTATTGTAAGTCCTTTATTAAAGGGTAAAGCAGATATGGGTAATGTTTCTAAAATGATTAGAGAAAGATTAACTAAGTAATTTATGAATCAAGATAATCTTAATACTGTAAGAAAAAATTATGAATATTATTGCGCATTGAGAAAGAAAATATTTGATGCGCAAGATAAAGAATGTGTTTTAGAACATGATCCATTAGTAAGAGAATATTTTGAAGTAGAAGATTTAATTAATTATTATAGTGATGAATATTACTTTGAAAAGAAAGAAAAGGAACTAGAAGAATTAAAAAACGAAGAAAAAGTTCGTGAGTATATTCAAACCAAAGATGAATCACTAGTTGAAAACTTTGGTGAAGTATATGAATATGTTGAGAATGTAGAAATACTAAAAGAAGATCGTAAAGCCAAATTAAAAGAGTTATATCAAAGAAAACAAGAATTACTTAAAGAAAAAACAGTTAAGGAATATTTAGCTAATAAAGCATTCCTTGAAGAAGCAACTAAAGAATGCTATAGCGATACTTCGTATCTTCAATATAAAGCTTTTCAAAATATTGAAGATAATGATGCTACTTACGTATGCATAAAGAGTGATAACTTTTATAACTTTGTAAATATGGATAATGGTAAAGAAACTATTATTAGTGAAAAAGACAAAAAGGCAATACGTAATTTCTATGTTAATCATCATGTAATTGATAATCCAGAAATTACTATATTTGGTCTAAATGATATGAAATATTATTATCGCCGTATTTATCTTAGAGATAACTTAATGGATGCTAAAGCATGTACAGAAAAAGCAAGACAATATATTATGAAATATCCAGATAATAGCTTATCGGATTATTAGAAAAAACTGTTGCAAATAGTCATTAATATGTTATAATATTAATGGCTTTTTTAATACACATGAATACTGATTTTTATATCGGTGCCAATAGGTGGTATAAAAAGATGACGTATTCAGAGGAAATAACAAAAGGAGGAAAAAATATGACAGTCGTTTCAATGAATTATTTATTAGAAGCTGGCGTTCATTTTGGACATCAAACAAAAAGATGGAATCCAAAAATGAAAGAATACATCTTTACTTCAAGAGATGATATTTATATTATTGATTTACAAAAAACTGCTAAGATGATTGAAGAAGCTTATGCTGCTTTAAAAGCTATCGCAGAAAATGGTGGAAAGGTTTTATTTGTAGGAACTAAAAAACAAGCTGTAGAAGCTAGTAAAGAAGAAGCTACAAGAAGTAATTCTTTCTACGTTAACCAAAGATGGTTAGGTGGAACTTTAACAAACTTCAAAACAATTAGAAGAAGAGTTCGTCGTTTAGAAGAAATCGAAAAAATGGAAAAAGATGGTACATTTGATGTACTACCTAAAAAAGAAGTTATTGGTTTAAAGAAAGAATATGAAAAATTAAACGTTTTATTATCAGGTATTAGAGGAATGCACAAATTACCAGATGCTATGATTATAGTTGATCCTTCTAAAGAAGAAATCGCTATTAGAGAAGCAAGAAGATTAGGAATTCCTGTATTTGGTATCGTAGATACTAACTGTGATCCAGATATGGTTGATTATGTAATTCCAGGTAATGACGATGCTATTCGTTCAGTAAAATTAATTCTAGGAGTTTTAGCAAATGCTATTTGTGAAGCTCAAGGTGGACAAATCGTTAACTATGTATCTGATGAAAAACAACCAACTGATATTATGCAAAAAGCATTAGAAACAGTTAAAAGAAAAGAAGATAAAAAACCAAATAACAAAAAAGAAGTAAAAGCTCCAAGAAAAGAAGTAAAAGAACCAGTTAAAAAAGAAGAAACTAAAAAACCTGTAGCCGAAGCTAAAGAAGCTCCAAAAAAAGCACCTGCTAAAAAAGCCGAAGTTGATTTATCAACTAAAACAGTTGCTGAATTAAGAGAACTTGCAAAAGCTAAAGACGTTAAAGGTTATTCAACAATGAAAAAAGCAGAATTAATTGATGCTTTAAAATAAATCTATAAGATGATTTTATAATCATCTTTATTTCTAGAAAGGGAAATTAATATGATTACAGCAAGTCAAGTAAAAGAATTAAGAGAATCTACTGGTGCTGGTATGATGGATTGTAAAAAAGCCTTAGAAGCAACTAATGGTGACATGAATGCCGCAGTAGATTGGTTAAGAGAAAAAGGTATTTCAAAAGCCGCTAAAAAAGCTGACAGAATTGCAGCTGAAGGATTAGCATACATTACTATTGAAGGAAATGTAGCTTCAATAATTGAAATCAACTCAGAAACTGATTTCGTTGCTAAGAATAGTGAATTTACTGATATGGTAAAAGAAATAGGTAAAATTATTGTAGATAACGAAGTTTCTACAATGGAAGAAGCTATGAAATTACCATCATCAAATGGAACTGTTGAAGATTTAGTTGTTGCTAAAACTGCTAAAATCGGAGAAAAATTATCTTTCAGAAGATTCGAAAGAATCGTTAAGAATGATAATGAATCATTTGGAGAATACATCCATATGGGTGGAAAGATTGCTGTTTTAACAGTATTAGATGGTGCAAATAGTGAAGTTGCTAAAGAAGTTTCTATGCATGCAGCTGCTATGAGACCAAGCTATGTTAAATCAAGTGATGTTCCAACTGATGTACTTGAAAAAGAAAAAGCTATTATGAAAGAACAATTACTAAACGAAGGTAAACCTGAAGATAGAATCGAAGGAATCTTAGTTGGTAAAGTTAAAAAATATTACGAAGAAGTATGCTTAGAAGATCAAATCTTTGTAAAAGCAGAAAACAAAGAAACTGTTAGTCAATATGTTAAAAATAACGGTGGATCAATCGTAACTATGGTTCGTTATGAAGTAGGCGAAGGAATGGAAAAAAGAGAAGAAAACTTTGCTGAAGAAGTAGCTAAACAAATTAATGGATAAGAGACTTATGTCTCTTATTTTTTTGTAAAAAAGATTAAATTATTAGTCTTTTTTTGGTATAATTAGATAGGTGATAATATGCGTATTATAAGTGGTAAATATAAAGGCCGTAAGGTAGAGGGATATAATATTGATGGTACTAGACCTACTATGGATAGAGTCAAAGAATCAATGATTGCAATGATTCAAAACAAAATAACTGATAGTGTTTGCTTAGATTTATTTGCCGGTTCTGGTAGTATAGGTTTTGAACTTATAAGTAATGGTGCTAAAAGCATTTATTTTGTTGATAATAATTTTAAGGTAACTGATACTTTAAAAAAGAATGTTAAAGAATTAAGAATGACAGAAGATGTAAATATTTTAAAAAGTGATTTTAAGGATGCACTTACAAAGTTTAGTAAAGATAATTTAAAATTTGATATTATCTTCTTAGATCCACCTTATAAAATGAATTTTATAACTCCTGCCATCAAATTAATTAAAGAGTTAAACTTATTAAATGATAACGGTATTATTATCTGTGAATATGAAAATGAAAGTATTGATTACTTAGACTATGAAATTATTAAAGATAAAAAATATGGTTCTAAGTATATATCAATAATAAGAGGTGCTTAAATGAAAAAGATGTATGCTTTTTTACCAATATGGATATTGCTTTTTGTCCCACCAATTTTATTTGTAACTTTATCATATAATATTATTTTAACTATCTTAACAATAGGAATACTATATATATTTACAAATTATAATAAAGAAGTTTTTAATATAAAGAGTAGTTTAAAAATATTCTTAGTTTATATTTTAACTAATATAATTACTTTTGCTTTATTTATCGCAACTGAATTATTTAATTATAATAATAGTATTAAAAATGGTTTAATAATTCCTCTTGAGAAAAATTTATATAGTAAGCCAACTTCATTTATTTATGCTGTAATTGCTGTACTTATAAGTGTAACAGTAGGAACTTTCTTAATAAATAAGATTATTAAAAAATATAATATTGATAAACAAAAAAAGAACATTTTAAAAGTATTACTAATTGTATTTTTAATCCCATATTTATTCTTAATACCAACTACAAGTGTTATTAAAGATAAATTCTCTTCTTTAGAAGAATTTAGAGGTATAAGTATTAAGAGTTCAAGAATAGTAAAAACATTTAAGTATTTACAAACTTCTAAGTATATAAGTTCTTATACTATTGATACTCATGCTGAACCATATACAATAAATCTATATATGAAAGAAATGGATTCATTTATCGCAACTATTGAATATGATGCAGCAACACTACTACATTTAATAGATGATGCTAACGAAGTTAATTTTATCGTAGATGGAAGAACATACAATTTTACAATTAATAAGATTAATGAAATATATGGAAATATCAAGAAAACTTCTTTAGATACAATTAATAAACGTTATACTGATGAGAAATTTAATGAATATTTATATTTAGGTCATGTAGGAGACTTTGATGTATTTGATACATCTGATTTCTGTTTAGATGAAGAACAAATAGTATTTGAATTTAATGAGGAAGCATATTATGTAACATGTGCTGATTTAGATAAAATAATTTTATTTGGTAAAGGAATCGAAATACCTATCAAAGATGCTTTAAGAACAAAATATGTTAGTGAAATAGAATTAATTAATCATGGTATAGTAAGAATGGTTGAACAACAATAAAAGTTAACATTTGTTAACTTTTTTTATTTGAAAATATTTATGCTTTATATTATAATTTATATAGTAGGTGGTAATATGAAAATACTTGTTAGTGATTTTGATAATACTTTTTTTACAAATAGAATTGATAATAATGTTGACTTAGTAAATAAGTTTCGAGATGAAGGGAATTTATTTATAATCGCAACCGGAAGACCAATTTACTTAATAAAACCAGAAATCGAAAAGCATAATATTAAATATGACTATCTAATTTGTAATGATGGAGCTGTTATTTTTGATCAAGGTGATAATATCGTTGATAAAACAAATATTGATTACCAATCTGCTATTCAAATTTATAATATGATTATTCGTAGTAATAATGTTGAACATGTTTATATTGATGCCATTACAGATTTTGGAGACTTAGATGCATCAGATTATAATGGAGTATTAGCGTTACCTTATGACCGCGACGAAGCTTTAAAATTAACCGAGTATATTAATAAAAAATATCCGTCAGTTCAAGCATATATGTCACATCGCTGGATAAATGTTTTAAGTGTTGAAGCTTCAAAAGGAATAGCTATTAAATTCTTAGAAAATGCTAATTCTTGGGATGCTAGTAATATATACGTAGTGGGGGATAATAATAATGACGCTTCAATGCTTGTATATAATAACAGCTTTGGTATAGAAGCAGGTAACCCAGATTATTTAGATAGATGTTTATATCGCATCAAAAAATTTGAAGAAATATTTAAATATATAAAATAAAAATAACTCGTGAGAGTTATTTTTTTAATTCATATACCTTAGGTTTTTCCATTATATTAGGAGTATAAGTAATTTCATTACGAAAATCTTTATAATCTTCTATTTCTTTTTCTCTAGTATTAGTTTTAACTAATTCTTTAACTTCTTCTTTTTCTTCATCACTAGTTATTTCTTTTTCTTCTTCTAGGGAAGATTCACTTTTTTTTTCGTCTTCTGCTTGCTTATAAGCGCAGTAGTAATGAGATGCTGTTAAAGCTTGAATAAAGGCTGTTGTAAGAATTAATCCGTTTAAACTATTAGTAATATTAGCTACAAAATTTAAATATCCCAAAGCAATAGTAAAATATAGGAATGCAGTTTTAATTTTACCTGATATTAAAGTTTTAGGTTTATAATTGCTAAGTTGTGATTTAGTATTAATAAGAGCAATTACTACTTCACCCAGCATATTTATAAGCATTAGCGGGTTACTTATGATAAGTGGTATAAGTAGGGAACCAGCAAATACTTTATCAGTAATAGGATCTAATTTTCTTCCAAATTCACTAGTAGCATTATATTTTCTAGCAAAAAATCCATCGGCAGCATCAGTTAAAACAAACATACAAGTAAATAAACCAGTTAATAATATGTTACCACAAAGCGCTGCTGGAATAATGAAAAATGGAGCTAATAAACGTGATGCGGTAAAGGCATTTGGAATTTGTTTTTTTCTAGTTTTTTTATTACAAAATTCTTTAAAACAAACTTTACCTTCGCTAACAAATTTTTTCCATTCTTTCTTAACTTCTGTGTCTTTCATAAAAATCCCCCTCTATGTGCTTATTATTCTATCATTCTTTTTAAAAAAGTCAATTAAAAAATAGTGTCAAGTATACGCTTCGTTCCTTTAAAAATAAGGAGATTTTTGCTATAATATACTTAGAATAGGAGGTATAAATATGAAATTTGGTAAAAAATATCTATTTTTTCTATTTTTGTTTGCGTTTTTAGTAATGTTTATGCCTCTAACTAAGGCCCATGCAGCTTGGTATTTAGGCTATGCTTATGAAGATGCTAAAGTTACTTTAGGAACTTATAATTCGTTTAATGAAGCTAAAGCTGTAATTACTGCTCAAAAGCTAACATCAACTCTAGAAAAGACTTTATTTATTTCAAATAATAATTTAGTTATGTGGGCTGATTATGCAACTGTTAAAATGGACCGTCCTAAATCAAATGGTTATAACAGAGTAAACGGTGATGGAGATATCATTGTATATGCTAATGCTAATTTAACAGGAAGACAAACTGGTATGGCTGGTGCTTGGGCAACAGATGCTGTATTTATTGATTATAATCCTACATATAACACTGTTAAAATTAAACTAAGTGGTGTAACAGGATGGATTAAAGCTGATGATAGATATATTGTTCCAATCTCAGAAAATTATGGCGCAAGTGATAGATTAGGTAATGGTGGTTATGGTAAAACTAATAACTTACCAAAATTATTAATTAATGCTGGTGATGGTATTAAAGTTCGAACTGAACCTGTTATTAATGCTACTACAGAAATAAGTGGTGCAGTTGTTCATAGGGGAGAAAGATATACTTTCTATCCATCAAAAACAGTAGAACAAAATGGTTATAAATGGTATTACATTGACTATAATGGTACAAAGGGATATGTAGCAACACAATCCGATTGGGCAACAGAAGAAAGAAGCTTCATCTATGATTCTGTTTATTTTGTTCAAAGTAATATTTTACGTCATCATGCTCATGAAGGCCCATCGCATTATGAAGCATGGCAATATCTTGGTGAAGCACCTTTCTACTATCCTGAAGCTGGTAGAAAAGTATACTTCTTAAACAATAATCCAAAAGCTGTAAATAATGATGTAGATATTTTAATTGCCTACAGATATTACAGTTTTGATGGTATTTATTTCTATAAAGACTTTAAAACATTAGTAGATGATTATCGTGCTGGTAATTATAATAATGCGATAAATGCTGGACATCCACATTTTTCGTATTTCCAATATTTACCTTCAAGAGCACCACTTCATCGTTCTGATGCTTCTTTGATTCCAACGATGAATGCTCAAATAGCTGCTAAATTTACAAGTGGTTTAACGCATGAAAGAAGTTATTATTATGATATACCTACCGGAACATTATTACATGATCCAGGTAGAGAATCAGTTATTTATGGACATGCAGATTGGTTTGTTGATGTAGCAAGCAAATATGGTGTTGACCCAGCAAAAGTTTTAGCAGCCGCTTTAACAGAAAGTGGTGGAGGTAATGACCGCCTTGCTATAGCTAAGAATAACTTATTTGGTTACGGTGCATCCGGTGAAGGAAATACAGCATATCAAAATGCTAAAACTTATAATAGTGTTAAAGATTCAATTGATGAATATACTGCTAACTTAGGTGGTAATACAGGATATTCTAATATATATGACTGGCGTTATCGTGGAACTCATCCAGGTAATAAGAATAGTGGTTATAAGGTAAATTATGCTACTGATCCATATGCTGGTGAAACGGATACAACACATGCCTTTTTAAATGATCTTAATACAGGACGTGTTGAAGAGAATAAAAATACATTAGGTATTGCGCAAAATCCATTTACAAAAATTTATAAAGAACCAGATACAACTAAAGGTGTTATCTATGAAACAAAGAATTATGGTTCAGGTGAAGGTTTATATGATATGCCATTTATCGTATTTGATGAAGTAGAAGTAAATGGTCAAAAATTCTATAAAGTTTATACTGATGTAACTTTAAATTCTAATAGAGTAATTGATAATACTGTCACTTATAGTTTCAGTAATTGTTATGGCTATATTCGTGAACAAGATTTATATGTATGGAATAAACAACCAGAAATAAATGTTAGTGATATGGAATTTACGCAAGGTACAGATATAGATTTACTTAAAGGTGTTACGGCTATTGATTATGAAGATGGCGATATAACAAGTAGAATATCTCTTGATGATTCATATGTAAATACTAATCGTGTTGGAGAATATCAAGCAACATATACTGTTAAAGATAATAATGATTTTGGTGTATCTAAAACAGTAACTATTACTATAAGACCAACACATTACCCACAAATTTATTTCGCTGATTTAGAATTAGGTGAAGGACAAAGTTATAATCCTAAAGAAGGTGTAACTGTTATCGATAATTATTTTGGAGATTTAACAGATAGATTAGAAGTAGTATCTAATAATGTTAATATTAACAAAATAGGAGATTATACAATTACATATAGTGTAACTAATGATGATGAAATAACTGCTACAAAAGAAAGAACAGTTCATGTAAGAGAAAATGCAGAACCAGTTATAACTGGTGAAGATGTAACTGTTTATGTAGATGATCAAATTAATTTAATTGATTATATTAGAGCTACTGACCGTGAGGATGGTAATTTAATTACTAGTGTTACTACTTCCGGTACAGTAAATACTGCTGTAGTAGGAGATTATAATGTTACTTATTCTGTAAGTGATAGTTATGGACACTCAGTATCCAAAACAATTAAATTTAGTGTAGTTGAAAAGAATTTCATCAATAAAGATAGTATCTTTGGTTTAACTGAGTTAGAATATAATCCTGCTACTAAATTACTTGATATTGAAGGGCACTTAATTATTAAAAATATGAATAATAAAAAAGATTTTAATATTAAGTATGCGATGATTTTAGAAAACGAAGAAACTAAAGCAGTCTATGTAAGAAATATATCTCGATTAACAGAAAATACTCCTTATGATATTAAGATAGATAGTAAATATGATTATACAGGTGCTTGGTTTAAAGATGGTATTGATTTATCTTCTGTACCAGAAGGTAATTATATAGTTTATATTCGTAGTCGTATGGGAGATTATGAAGCTAAAGTTGAATTAACTGACCATAATTATGTCCGTAAGACATCAAAATTTGAAGTAGATGGTAGAGGATATAGATTAAGAGTTAACTATTATAAAAAGGCAATGCCTATTGAACTATTTATTCGTGATAATGGCCTTATTAGTAAAGTAGATCCACCAACTAGTGATAATATGTATAATGCCTTAGCAACAATTGAATTTAAGGATGATAAGTTACATATTCAAGCAGTTTCACATAGTATTAAAGCTGACTATTCAGAAAATACTTTAATTGAAAGAAATTTAGTATTTGAAAATGTCAAAACTAATGAGTTATATTTAAATACTAATGTAGGAGCTACTAGTAAAGGGCTTTATACAGTAACATTAAGAGTACCTGATGGATATAGTAAGTTAAGAGCTTGGTATGATACATCTATTGATATATCAACACTTCCAAAAGGTACATATGCTATTATCGTTCATACAAAAACTGATAAAGTTGATGATTACGGTGAACTTGATAATATATTTAATGATGTAAATATAACAAAAACAATAGGTGATAAAAAATACACTATTAAAATGAATAGAGAAAAGAGATTTAGAATTGAATTAACTGTAGAGTAGAATTTCTATAATACAGTTTTTTCTTTCTTAAAAATATGGTATAATTAATAAGGTGATTTCATGAAGAAATTAGTATTAAATAGATATACATTAATAATGTTTTTCCTTGTTATTGTTGATCAAATATCTAAAGTATGTGTTTTAGATATAAAGAGCAAATTAAAAGTAATTAAGAATTTATTTTATATAAGAAAAACATATAATACAGGAGCAGCTTGGAATGTTATGATGGGTCAAGAATTCATCTTAATAATGACAGGCATTGCTGCTTTGGTATTAATATATGTATATTTTATAAGAAAACAAAAATTAACAAAAACAACTAAAATGATATATGCATTTTTATATGCCGGTATTATTGGTAATTTAATAGATCGTATTACCAAAGGATATGTAATTGATTTTATTGATATCTATATCTTTGGATATGATTTCCCAATATTTAATATTGCTGATATGTATATTGTTATTAGTGTTATAGCTTTACTTATAAGTGAGTTTAGGAGTAGTGATAAAGATGCAATTTGTAGTTAATGAAGAAAATGCTGGTACTAGATTAGACCAATATTTAGCTAGTAATACGGATTTTAGTCGTAGTAAGATTACATCTTTAATTAAAGATGCTTTAATAGTAGTAAATTCAAATAAAGTAAAAGCTGGTTATATTATTAAAAATGGTGATATAATTGATGTTAATTATGAGGAGAAAGAAATAAAAGCAAATCCTGAAAAAATGGATTTAGATATTGTATATGAAGATGATGATGTCATTGTTGTAAATAAAGCTAATGGTGTAGTTGTTCATCCAGCTGCCGGTAATTATACAGGTACTTTAGTAAATGGTCTTTTATATCATAGTAAAAATCTAAGTGATATAAATGGAGAGTTTAGACCTGGTATAGTTCATCGTATTGATGCTGATACAACAGGCTTACTTATGGTAGCCAAGAATAATAAAGCTCATGAGATACTTGCTAAAGAATTAGAAGAGAAGAAAACATATCGTGTTTATTATGCTTTAGTATGGGGTGTAATTAATAATGAAACAGGTACTGTTGATGCTCCAATAGGTAGAGATCCTCATGATCGTAAAAAGATGGCTGTTACGCCAGATAATAGTAAAAAAGCAGTTACTCATTTTAGAGTAATTGAAAGATATAAGAATGCAACATTAATTGAATTAAAATTAGAAACAGGACGTACACATCAAATAAGAGTACATATGAAATATATAGGTCATCCTGTTGTTAATGATCCTGTTTATTCAGGTAAAAAACTATTTGATAATACAGGACAATGTTTGCATGCTAAAGAACTTGGATTTATTCATCCAACAACAAAAGAGTATATGAAGTTTGATAGTGAACTTCCTGCTTGTTTCACAAACATACAAGAAATATTAAGACAAGAATAGGTGATAAAATGGAAGCAATAAGTGTTAGTGAAAATGATGAAATAGTAATGAAACTATTACATTATTTTGTTACTGAACAAAATTATAATCCAATTATATTACGTGGAGTCCAAAATGAAATTTGGTTAGAAAACTTAGAAAGTGATTATAAGATAATACGTTTAGTATCTAATTATATCCATAATGATGATCAAATGGAAATGGATATGTATCGCACTGAACAAATAATGAAAAAGATTCGTAAAAAGACAATGTCTTTTAGTATGAATACTTTAAGTATTTTTGTTAATATTGGAGAAAATGTTAATACGAATGCTAGTTATAGTGCGAATATTGATTGGATAAAGATAGATGATATTAATGATATTAATAAATTTGAATTTGTATTAGATGAATTCCCAACTATTACAAAAGTTTCTAAATTTAAAGAACAAGGCTTTGAATTATTTATGAAACTTACTAATGAAATAGGTAAGAAAAATGAAGAAGATGCTAAAAAAGCTGAAGATGTTTTCACAAAGAAAAGTCCTGTTATTACAAAGTTATTTATCGCAATTAATATAGCGGTATATATCTTAACTTTAATATATGGTAAAGATTATTTTATAAATAATTTCTCTAATTATGGACCTTTTGTTAAAAATGGTGATATATATCGTCTTTTAACAGCGGGATTCTTACATGTATCAGTTATACATTTATTATGTAATATGTATGCTTTATATGTAATAGGACCACAAATAGAAAGTTATTTTGGTAAAACTAAATATTTAATTATATATTTAGGAAGTTTAATTACTGGTAATTTACTTTCAATTATGTTTAATCCAGGAACACCTAGTATCGGAGCTAGTGGAGCTATCTTTGGTTTACTAGGAGCAATGTTATACTTTGGATATCATTATCGCGTATTTTTAGATGATGTTATTAAATCCCAAATAATTCCGATTATTATGCTTAATCTATTACTTGGATTTATGGCAAGTAATATTGATAGTGCCGGACATATTGGAGGTTTAATAGGAGGTATTCTCTTAGCCAAAGCAGTAGGAGTTAAATATAAATCAAATAACTCAAATATTATTAATGGTATAATAATGGCATTAATATTTATAGGATTCTTAATTTATATGGTATTTTTCCGTTAATAGGAGGGCTTATGGGTAGATATACTTTAATGGCTGATAATAAACCTGTAGAGGGCTATACAAAGGTTAATTTAAAGAAGATAGATGATTTCACAACTACTTGTGATACAGCTAACGAAATTATTGAAAAGTTACATTTAAAAGGGATACATATTCGTAGTCTTCAAATATACTATCGCTATAAAAATAATAGTCGTAGTTTAGATATAGCTTATAAAGATCATGATGCTTTAACAAAAGTCGAAGTCGATGAAAATAGAAAATTAAAGGGAAATCTTTTTAGATCCTATGTTTATTCTTGTTTAAGAGAAGTAAACAGAAATCATGAGTTTTATCAATTACTAATGGAATATCCTTCACTTAGTATGAAGGTAAAAGAATATATTCAACAATGTTATCTTAATTTTAGTGAGTTTAATTATAATAAATTAATTGAATACTTATCTAGTTATTCGCAATTTAGATACCTTGTATTTGCCGTTGAAGAATATAAGATAAGTAAATTGCCCGAAGCTGAAAGAATGGAATATTTAAACCGTCATTTTCTTGAAGAAAATCCATTTGAAGATGGAAGTACTGAATCTACTGCTAGTTCTAGTAGTGAGGAAGAATATATAGATGAAAATGATAAAAGATATAAATATGATCTTGAAAACTTCACAGATGAAGAAATAGAAGAATATGAAAGATACTTAGAAGGTCTACCAGAAACAGAAGTAGAATATACAAGAGGAATATAATTCCTCTTTTTTGTGCTATAATGAAGATGGTGATAATATGCTAGATGGATTTTTAAAATATCTGAGTACCCAAAAAAGATATTCAGCTAAAACAATTGAGAATTATAATTTAGATTTAACTAATTTTATTAATTTCTTTGATGGTAAAGATATAAGAAAATTAGAGTATGATGATTTTAGAAATTATTTAGAATATATGTATAATAATAAATATGCTTCTAAAACTATATCTAGACATATTAGTTCTTTAAAAAGTTTTTATAAGTATTTACTTAATAATAATTATATTAAAGAAAATCCGACATTGTTATTAAGTAGTCCAAAACAAGAATTTAGACTACCTAATTATTTGAATCCTATAGAACTAGAAAAGATAATGGAAACTCCAGATACTAGCACTATTATAGGTAAAAGAGATATTTTAATATTAGAAATGTTTTATGCAACAGGTATTCGTTTAGCAGAACTCATTAATATTAAAGTAAGTGATATTGATAAGAGTAATAGAATGATTAAGATATTAGGTAAAGGTTCAAAAGAAAGATATGTATTTTTTACAACAAAATGTCTTGATTATTTAAATGATTATTTAGATAATAGTAGAAGTATGTTATGTAAGAATAGTGAGTATTTATTTGTTAATCAAAAAGGAAATAAATTAACTGAATCAGGGGTTGAATATATAATTAATAAGATATTTATAAGTAGTGGGATAAATGTTCATTTAACACCCCATGTATTAAGACATACATTTGCAACACATATGTTAAATGAAGGGGCAGACTTAATGACAGTTAAAGAGTTGTTAGGGCATTCTAATATATCAACTACAGGTATATATACCCATGTATCCAATGAACAATTACGTAATACATATTTAAATGCTCATCCAAGAGCTAGAAGAAAGTAGGTTATTTATGTCAAAGTTAATATTCCGTTATGGAGCAATGAATAGTGGTAAAAGTATTCAAGTACAAACAGTAGCCCATAATTATGAAGAGAGAAATATGAAAGTATTAATAGCTAAACCAGGTAAAGATACGAAAGCAGGAGATAAAGTTTCTTCAAGGATTGGTCTAGAAAGAAAAGTAGATTTAATTATTAAAGAAAATGATTCTTTATTAGAATTATATAAGGATGGGAAAATAGATTTTAATATTAGTTGTATTATTGTTGATGAAGCACAGTTCTTACAACCATCCCAAGTTAATGAGTTAAGAGCAATCTCAGAGATTGCTGATATTCCAGTTATCTGCTATGGTTTAAGAACAGATTTTCAAACTAAATCTTTTCCTGGATCTAAACGTTTATTTGAACTAGCTGATATTATAGAAGAGATTCCAACTATATGTAGTTGTAGTAAAAAAGCTAAATTCAATGCTCGTACTTTAAATGGTAAATTTGTTTATGAAGGTGAACAAGTTGTAATAGATGGTGAAACTGATTATGAATATATATCTTTATGTCCTAAATGCTATTTTAAAAATGTTTTAAAACTTAAACTTACAAAAGGTAATTTCTTTAGACGTGTAATTAAAGATGAAGATATTACTAAAATTTTAAAGTTAGGTACAAAAGAATAAAAACAATTGTAAAAAAACGTCAAAAACGTTTTTTTTGTTTGTTAGATTTGTTATAATAGTGTAGTCAAGAAAGGTGAGGTAATATGACAAAATACGTATATTTATTTACTGAAGGTAATGCTGATATGAGAAACCTTCTTGGTGGTAAAGGAGCTAACTTAGCTGAAATGACTAATATTGGTCTTCCTGTACCTCAAGGTTTTACTATCACAACTGAAGCGTGTACTCAATATTATAATGATGGTAGAGAGATTAATGAAGAAATCCAAAATCAAATTAATGAGTATATTGTTAAAATGGAAGAGATAACAGGTAAAAAATTTGGTGATAAAGAAAATCCATTATTAGTATCTGTTAGATCAGGAGCTCGTGCTTCAATGCCAGGTATGATGGATACTATTTTAAATTTAGGTTTAAATGAAGAAGTAGTAGAAGTTTTAGCTAAAAAGTCTGGTAATGAAAGATGGGCTTGGGACTGCTATAGAAGATTTATTCAAATGTATTCTGACGTAGTTATGGAAGTTGGAAAAAAATACTTTGAAGAATTAATCGATGAAATGAAAGAGAAAAAGGGAGTTACTCAAGACGTTGATTTAACTGCTGATGATTTAAAAGAATTAGCAGGACAATTTAAAGCAGAGTATAAAAAGAAAATCAAAAAAGATTTCCCTAATGATCCAAAAGAACAATTAATGGGAGCAATTAAAGCAGTATTTAGATCATGGGATAACCCAAGAGCAAATGTTTATAGAAGAGATAATGA
>JAEEGL013402258.1_pt1 | contig 95690 bp, 83 predicted proteins | sample 9134231 | NCBI WGS metagenome assembly JAEEGL01 (sample SAMN16246548, study PRJNA631951) | gut metagenome | biome: gut microbiome; feature: rumen; material: fiber-attached | host: Bos | place: Iran: Karaj | collected 2018-10 | reverse complement strand
TTCGCATCCAAGGCTAAGAAGGAAGGCTACGAGCAGATCGCAGCACTCTTCTTAAAGACAGCTGACAACGAGAAAGAGCACGCTAAGATTTGGTTCAAGGAACTCGAGGGCATCGGTACAACAGCTGAGAACCTTGCAGCAGCTGCTGACGGCGAGAACTACGAGTGGACAGATATGTACGAGGATTTCGCTAAGACTGCTGAAGCAGAGGGCTTCCCGGCACTCGCAGCAAAGTTCAGAATGGTAGGCGCCATCGAGAAGCATCACGAGGAGAGATACAGAGCTCTCCTGAAGAACGTGGAGGCACAGGAAGTATTCGCAAAGAGCGAGGTCAAGGTATGGGAGTGCAGAAACTGCGGTCACATCGTAGTAGGCACAAAGGCACCTGAGGTCTGTCCCGTATGCGCTCATCCCCAGAGCTACTTCGAGATCAACGCTGAGAATTACTGATACTTTCAGACTTGATTAATAATACGGGGCGTCTTTTGTGAGGCGCCCCGTTTGTTATTTGAAGTATGCAGAACCGCTTATTCAAACGGTGACAGATACCTGTCTATCTCCTCATCCGTTAGATTCCATGTTTCTTTGAGACCCGCTGCTATAACATCTCTGTATGCACCGAAAAGTCTTTGCGGCTTCATATCTTTTCCTTCCGGGATGCTCGTGAATGAATATACCGGGAATCCTTCGTCATCTCCGTCATACAGGAGCCTGCCATACAGATCGTCCGGAAGGATCACCTGTGAGTGCTCTTTGATAAGAGCATCTTTATCCCATGATATCTCGGTATATTCCCTTAATGAGTTCTCCTGTCTTATGACATCCGTGAACTGTTCTGTGGTTATAAGATATCTTCTTGCGTATGTCCGTGCTTCACCGAATGAGGCATGATCAAGGAAAGCCACACCTGAACCGTCCCACTTTGAGGCGGGATAACTGAAGAAGAGCCTGTAGGGAAGGATATATGCTTCAGACTTTACGGGCGGCGTCTTATCTCTTGCGCCGGTTTCCAATCTGGTGTTGCCGGGGATCTTTCCGCCTTTGATGTAGCAGAGAAATCTTTCTTCAAGAAGATTTGAACCGTAACATGCGTACCAAACATAATCATTCATATTTAGTGATCCTTACTTGTTCCTGAAATGCATTATAAGTATTGTCAGTATCATTGATATAGGCAGAGCTATCATGAGCACTGTGATGTTGTCTTTATTGATGGCTGCCACGGCAGCGAAAACGGTCAGTATAAAGATCAGGCCGTAATCTATGATATCGTCTCTCAGGCTTTCAAGCCATCTGCGCTTGATCTTGACGGTGTCGAGAACGTTAAGGCTTAACAGATCCCTGTAGTACTTATCGAGCCTGATCGTTTCAAGATCGATGTCCATATCAAAAACCCTGTTTGAATCCGGATACAGTTCCTCCATTGAATAAAACGGTTCATTCGGTTTTTCGGAGGGTTTTATCTTTTTACCAGTCTTAGGAGTGCTGTTTTCCTCATCCTTCTTTTCACGCTCCCTGGACCTTTTATCCTTATACTCACGTATCATTGACTCGGAATGTTCATCATAGGCAAAGGCGGTAAGTTTCTGGTCCTTTAACCTGTAGGAAGTTTCTTTTCCGTACATCCATTCACCGTAAGCAGCGATGCTGTTGAGTACCCGCTGGACATCTTTTCGTCCTATACCATGATCTTTCCAGAAATCATCGTAATCCGGATGGGCAAGCAGCAGACCTGCAACGGCTTTTATATAATCGATATCCTTCTTGCCATTTAGCCCGCCGATCTTCTGAAGCCTGTCAACGTAGAGCCTTTTATCCAGTTCGATACCTTCAAAATATGAGTCGATAAGATGTTCGTTCTTATGGTATTCCTCAGCATTGTTCTCATAAATAACCTCATTAAAGAGTTTCTTGATGTCTTCGCGGAACCCCGATACGCAGCACTCTATCCAGATGCTGTTTCCGTCATTGGAATCGAGGAGCTTCAAAGCGTTTGAGGAGATCCTGCAAAGACCTTTCTCCATGTCGTTGTGTGAAGGGTAGTTGACCCTCATGCAGAGGAACTGTCCGGGTCTTAACACGCCGCGCAGCTTCTGTCCGAAAGACCTTTCGAGATTGAAGACTTTAACGGGCTTTCCATTGATCAGATTAGAGACCATTCCGAGAGAGTTTCTCAGAGTCTGATCCACGGCAACTTCATTATCGTTCAGCCGGTTGTCGATGACCACCTTGCCGAAGACCACCATGGTACGCCATTCGGGAAATTCCTTATAGTGCCCATTCATGAACAGGTTCCGGATAGCCGCATAATTACCTATATGCAGCTGTTCCTTAACATTTTTGTTTATTGCGATAACGTAATCGTTTGACGTTTTTGTACGGTTATCCGCTCTTGTGCGTCTTACTTTAAACTCGTTGTCCATTTATCACTTCTCCATGAACAGAAGGCCGAAAGTTCCCGGACCGCAGTTTACCGCGATAGCCGGCGATGCCTGCTTGAAGTAGATCTCATCGAAATGCATGGTGTTCTCGATCTGCTCGCGGATCCAGTCCGTATCTTTCTTTGATATGCCTACATATGTTACGAAAAGCACTCTGGTGTCTATGCTTCCGCCGTGCGTAAGCGCAGCGTTTATATATGCTTTCCAGGCGCTTTCGCGCGAACCGAAATACGTCATGCCTACGCCCATCTTTCCTTTGCGGAGCACCAGCACGGGGCGTCCCATAAGAGACTTGACGACATTGGCAATGCCGTTTCCGACCTGGCCTGCGCGGGCGAGGAAGTCCAGATTGTCAACGATGAAGCTCGTCTGGATCTTCTTCTTGGTGACCTCGAGTTCCTTTACTATCTGTTCGGCCGTGAGACCTGCCTCAGCCATCCTGCAGGCCATGAGAGCCATGAGTCCCTGACCGCTCGAAAGGTGGGCAGAGTCGATTACGAAGACGTTGTCAAAGGACTTGGATGCTTCCAGCGCGGGCTGATATCCGCTGTGCTCGATCTTGCTTGAGATCGAGATGTGGATGACATTGTTTGCGTATGTCAGCTGCTTTGAGAAGAACTCTTCGACTTCCCTGACAGTCGGACCCATAGGGAGGACCATGTGATCGGGATTTTCCATATATTTTAGGATACCGAGGGTCTCGATCTCCCTGCCGTCCTTGAAAAGGCCTTCTTCTGTACGGACCTTATGGGGCAGTATGGGGATCTGGTATTTCGCGATGATCTCGGGTGAAAGGTCGGCGACACTTTCCGTCGTGATGACGATGCTCTTACGCTTCTTGGATCCGTTCATCCAGGAGATGGATTCCTGGGCGATCTCGCTTCTGTTGCCGGTGATTCGGACGATCTCTTTCGGGAGATGGTTGTAGAGTTCATTTTCGAGAGCGTCGCCGCTTACGGGCTTTGACAGATATCCGTCGAAATTCTCGCGGGCATAGAGCTGTCTGTTCTCTTCATCTGCATTTGCAGTAAGGATAACGATCGCGGAATCACGGCAGCGTCCGCCGGTCTGGTCCTTGATATTACGTCTGCATTCGATACCATCCATCTCAGGCATCAGGTGATCCATGAAGATGACGTCATACTTGATGTTGAGGGTCTTTCTGAGAGCCTCAGCGCCGCTTGTCGCGGTGTCGATACGGACTTTGGTGTCACGCAGGAGCTTGCTTACGACCATAAGATTTGCTTCGTTATCGTCAACGACAAGTATACGCGCCTGAGGTGCCTCGAACTTGGGAAGGTATTCTTTCTTGCGGCCGGCACTGCCTGCCTTTGCGAAGTCGTATTTGCCGACAGAACCCTCGCGCTCGATGCGCTGCGGGATCTCCACGATAAATGTGGAGCCCTTCTTATAAACACTGTTGACTGTGATCTTGCCGCCCATGAGATCCACGAGCTGCTTGACGATGGAAAGACCAAGGCCTGTTCCTTCTATGTGCTTTGTGGTGGTCTCGTCAACACGCTTGAAAGCTGAGAAGAGATAGGGGATATCCTCGGACTTGATGCCGATACCGGTGTCGGAGACCATGTAGATCATCTTGCAGGATTTATCGGCCATCATCTCACACTGTACGGTGAGGGAGACAGAGCCTTCCTTGGTGTATTTGATAGCGTTATTAATGACGTTGATCAGTATCTGCTTGATCCTGACCTCATCACCGACGAGCTCGGCCGGGATATCGGGGGAGACGTCAACATTGAAATCGAGCTTTTTGTCTTTTGCCCTTATCCAGAGCATGCCGACGATGTCGGACAGCATATCACCGGTGTGATAGGGCTCGATAAGGAGCTGCATGCTTCCGGACTGGAATTTGCTCATGTCGAGGATGTCATTGATGAGGTTAAGGAGGAGCTTTCCGGCAGCCTTGATGTTGACGGCATCCTCGATAACTTCCTCGCTTACGTCCTCGCGCAGGATCATCTCGTTAAGACCGATGATGGTGTTGATGGGTGTTCTGATCTCGTGGCTCATGTTCGAGAAGAAACTGTTCTGCGATTTATTGAGCATCTCGATCTCTTTTCTCTGGCGTTCTGCCGTAACGAGCTGCTGGTTAAGCCTGTATTTCGTATAGGACATGATTACACCCATTACGATCTGGAACACAGAGAAGATGGTGAAGTTGGCAAGCTCGTTGGGTTCTATCGCGCCGAGGCTTACCATGTAATACAGGAATACTGCCATCGTTGCGTTGGATAACAGAGCGGTAATGACATAAGCCGTGGGATTGAAATATACGCAGAGAGGAACCACCAGCGCAACGGTCATGAACAGTGTGGTATCAACTGTTCCGCGGGCCAGTGAGTTAACGATTACGAGAGTTATTACCCACAGATAAAGCGATATGCCCATGAAGTGGTTGAGCACATATATCGTGCGGTATTTGGTGGCAAAATCCTTCATTGCGGAACGGGCGCCTGCCATCCAGGCTATTACGATTATAAGAAGCCATGCATAGCAGATCTGGTGGTAAAGTACTGTCTTTCCGCCGAAATACGACGGATTGACGAATGTAAGCATCATGAAGATGGCCGCTGCGAAGAAAGATATGATCATCGTAACATGAGTCGGCCCTACGGATTCGTAATAAGCTGACTTTATCGCTTCGCGGTCATTGCTCCCCGGCTTGAAAAGATATCTCAACATGTCTCTCATGCCTGATCACCTCCTTCACTCTCGGGCGCAAATTCGAAAACGTCATCGTCGGTCCCGCTTTCGTCAGAAAGGAGCTGATCTTTTATATTTGCCGTTATCCGGCCGTAGTCCCGGATCATGTTCTCATGATTCTCGAGTATATATGTCTCGTTGTTTTCCTTGGCAGCCATTTCGAGAGCCTTGGCTTTTTCGGAAAGATCGGATATGCCTATCATCTTGGACGTGCTCTTCAGCGCGTGAACGAAGATCTCGTAATTGTGCCAGTCGCGGATATGGAAATAGTTATTCATTGACGCGATCTTATCAGATGCCTCAGAGGCGAACTGTACAAGGAGTGATTTATAGAAATCCCTGTCACCGACGCAGTATTTCAGTCCGGCTTCCGTATCTATGCCGCACTTCTTAAGCTCTTCGACAAAGTCCTTCTCCTCGGCAGGGGAGGCAGCCTCAGGTTCTTCATCCTCCAATTCAACGTCCTGTACCACGCCGTCGTCATCGACATAAGTGACAGAGGATTTCGGAAGGACCTGCCTCAAAACACGTTCAAGTTCATCGGTCTCAACAGGCTTGCTGACAAATCCGTCGAAGCCTTCCGACAGGAACATCTGCTTAGCGGAACTCATGGCATTCGCCGTAAGCGCCACGATCGGGATGGAACCGTTCAGACCTGCCACGTCGGTCCTGATCCTCTTCATCGCTTCGACACCGTCCATGCCGCTCATCATGTGATCCATGAAGATGATATCGAAAACCTTTTCGCGGCAGATATCGATGGATTCCTGACCGGAGGTTACTGTATAGACCTTCATGCCGTATCTTCCGAATATGCTCTTTGCAACAACGAGGTTCATCGATTCGTCATCGACGACGAGAGCCCTTACGCCTTCGCAACGCATCTTCTTGACACGTTCCTCCTTGCTGTCGACCGTCGAGTTCAGGATCGATACGACAGGGAAGCAGTAGAAAGGCTTCTCGAGTACCTTAACGTGTGTGTTCTTAGGCAGAACGATACCCTGGTTTGCAACAACCGCAACGACCATGGTCTTGCCGAGTTCCTCTATGAGCTTAACGTTGTCGTTATACTCCTCCTCAGCTATGAAAAGGTGGGTAAGATGAACGGAATCCCTTAAGAGTTTCAGGTTCTCGGCGTTGTTTACGCGGTGCATCTGTACGCCGAGGCCCTTAACGATATTGAGTACCATAGAGTTGTAGTAGTCCCTGACCGCCGGGTGGTCATATTTCTCGAAATGGAGAAACGCGCCCAGACAGAGCTTGTCAGGAGCCGCGACAGACATACAGCTCAGAGGATCGACGACACGCTGGGGGATGCTGACGGTTACCGTCGTTCCCACATCGGGCTTGCTGTCGATAGTCATGAAGCCTCCGAGGAGGGATACGAATCCGGAGGTGATCGCAAGACCCAGACCCAGACCGCCGCCCTGACGGGTACGGCTTGAATCGGCCTGATAGAAGCTGTCGTAGACTTTCTCGAGTTCATATTCGGTCATGCCTTTTCCGGTATCGGTAACCTCAATACAGAGGTTGATGCCGTACTCGTGATTGACGGTGGTGATCCTCACATACACGCCGCCTTTCTGCGTGTATTTGAGGCCGTTTGTGATGAGAGCTTTAAGGATCTTCTTGAGCTTTGCCACGTCAGTGTTCATGACTGCGGGAATAGAAGGATCAACGTCGATTATAAGCTCGACCTGCTTCGATTTATATTGCTTGACATCGGTTACGAGATCATGAAGAACGGAAGAGAGCATATAGTCTTCGTTGTTGCAGACTGCCTTCTTTCTGTCGATCTCGGAATAATCGAGGATATCGCTGATCTGATCGGCAACCTTGCGTCCTGCGTCCCTTACCGCGATGAGGTCGCCCTCTACCTCGCGGTGCCTTGACTTGTCGATGCAGAGACTTGTAAGTCCTATGATCGCGTTTACAGGGGTTCTCAGCTCATGTGACACATTCGCAAGGAAATCGTTGAGATGAATGGTAGCCTCTGTAAGCTGTTCGACCTCATCCTTGGATTTGTTCATAACCTGTATCCAGTGGTCAATGATGACCTTTGCAAATCTTCCGATGAAATAGACCATGCAGATGTGAAGGATCGAACGTGTTATAAGGAGCACGTCAAAGACCTCACCCGAGAGTATCATGGTGACAAGCTCATAACCCATCGTCACATAGTAGGTGAACTGGCAGAGAGTAATGAGCGGCTTCTTGCCGGTCATGGTGTTGAGCATTATGACTGCAGCCATTACGAGAGCAAGGTCAAAGGTGCTTGTCTGATGGATACCGTAGAAAAAATAACACCCCATCATGAGGATCGCGTATACCCAGATACGGACATTGGCAGGGGTGTTATGTCTTATATGAAGGAACCAGGCCATACTGATCCCGACGATGATTATCATGATCGCCCATTTCTCCCATCCGAGAAGAAGGGATTCGACAATGAGGATTATGGCGAAGATCGTATAACTGATAAGAAGCGTAAGGTGGGAGGTCTGGAACAGATCGTCGTTTGATTTTGCCGTACTCATAAGATCAACCTCTCAGTTTGTAGTCTGTATCTTCTTCGACGATATCCAGCATGATCTCGGCGAATCTGGGATCAAACTGGCTTCCGGTTCCTAACCGGATCTCGTCTTTTATCATCTCCTGTGTAAGGTGTGTCCTGTAGCTTCTGTCGCTGGACATCGCGTCATAAGCGTCGGCTACGGCAATTATCCTGGCCTCTTCGGGGATCTCGTCGCCTTTTAAGCCTGAGGGATATCCCGTGCCGTCGTATCTTTCATGATGATGCATTGCGCATAACTCGAATTTAGGATCGCTTTCAATATTTTTCAGAATAGCGGCGCCCATCTGCGAGTGCTTTTTTATAAGCTCATATTCATCCGGAGTGAGCTTTCCGGGTTTGTTCAGCACCGTATCCGGAATACCGATCTTTCCGACATCGTGCATGACCGCGAGCATGTATATCTCGTCAAGTCTTGCATTCGAATAGCCGGTCCTTCTTGCGATCATCCTTGAATACTCCGCAACACGGCTTGAATGACCTTTGGTATATTCATCCTTGGTGTCTATTGCCGCGGCAAGCGAGCTAATTACCTGCAGGAAGCGGTTCTTGTTCTCGCGGGTCTTCTGCTCGACCTCGAAATACAGCTGGTTCTGGAGAGTTACGAGCTCGATCAGGTTATTGACCCTGAGTCTCAGGACCTCAGGAACGAAAGGTTTTCTGATGAAATCCATCGCGCCTAACGACAGTCCTTCTCTCTCGGTGCCTTCACTCTCATCAGCCGTGAGAAAGATAACGGGTATTTTCGATGCGGCTGTCTCAAGAGAATGCAGTTTCTTTATCGTCTCAAAACCGCCCATTCCGGGCATCTTGACATCAAGAAGGATAAGGTCAGGCATAACAGATTCCTTCCCGAGATAATCGAAAAGAGCCTCACCTGATTTCAGCGCTATAACGCGCATTCCGCCGGCACTCAGGATCTTTCCTGCCACCTGAAGATTGATCATATCGTCATCCACGACGACGACCTTCTTCTCCGTTGCTGTCTTTACATGTTCGGCGTTGTTGCCGATGAACTCAGTCTCGTATGAGATCTGAATGCCGGAGATGTTCTTTTTCTTCCAGCTGCCGAGCAGATGGTTCATGACTTTATCTATGGAATCAGCCCTTATATCTGTGAGAAAAACAAAATACTGATTCCGGTTGTTTCTCATGAAGATATCGGACTTGCGGAGCGAACCCCTTATATGGTTGCCGAATTCATCAACGCTGTCATTGAAAGCGGCATCGGCATTTCCGTCTTCCGGGGCAAGGGTGAAGAGGACCTTGCAGGCATTTATATGATGTCTGATTATGTATCTGATGACATAGCGGTAAACAGGTGAGAAGGCATCCTTGTCGAGCTGGAGCGCAACATCCTGGATGGAACGTTCGCCAAGTATCTCGGAGATGGCTTTTATGTCGAGGACCGGTGTCCCGTTACCGTCTTCCGTATCATCGTTATAAAGACCGTATCCGTGTTTGCCGTTCTTTTTGACTGTATAAAGTGATTTGTCGGCGAGCTTTAAAAGAGCGTTGTAATCATTGCCGTATCTGGGGACGAATATTCCTCCGATCGAAGCTCCGAGCGGTATGCTCATATCATCGCCCATGAGCTCTTTCGCTTTTTGTGTGATATCCGCGTTGATCCTTGCAGCAATGTCCGCAACGGCTTTTTCCGTGGTGACGCCGGCAGCGAATGAAGTGAATTCGTCACCGCCGATCCTTCCGCATTTGCTTCCCGAAGGAACATTTTTCTTTATTATCTCCGCGCATGCGATGAGAACTTTATCGCCCATCTCATGGCCGTAGATATCGTTGACAAGCTTAAATGAATCAAGGTCGATCATCATGAGGCATCCGGTATTCTCGGAACACATCCTGGAAAGCTCAACGCCTGTTGCGGCTTTGTTGAGAAGTCCCGTGAGCTTGTCGATCGTGGCCTCGCTCATTAGGCTCTGCATCTCCTGCGAATTCGACATGATATTATCGATCCTGCGGAGGAGCACGTCAGGATTAAACGGCTTTCTTATAAAGTCTGAGACACCGACCTCAAAGCCTCTTGTCTCGGTATCAACGTCCTCGTCCGCGGTAAGAAAGATGACGGGGGTCTTCATAAGACCTTTCTGCTGCTCAAGCTCTCTTAACTTTCCGAGCGTCTCAAAACCGTCCATCACCGGCATCTTTATATCAAGAAGCACCAGATCCGGCATGCCGTTTGCGTTAACGTATTCGAGAAAAGAATTGCCTGATTTAAGCGCGGTAACGCGCATGTTGTTCTTGCTGAGGATGTGACCTGCCATCTTAAGATTGGCAGTGTCGTCATCGACAACGATTATCCACTTCGCCATAAAAGATCACCCCAAATATCATAGTAAAGCACTAGTATTTAAAATAATAACATGAAGGTTTTGAGATTTCTCTGTTTTTGTCAGATATCGTTCAAATATATCGATTTTTTGATATCTGCACCTTAACGCTTCCTTAATTCGGATGGCTTTCTATTGCAAAGGCGGTTCCTGAATGGCAAACTAGGCGAAGGTCAGACTTGGGGGTAATAGATATGCTTGAAGTTAAGAACGTAACCAAGCGTTACGGCAAAAATGTCGCATGCAATGATGTTTCTTTCACACTTGAACCGGGAACTCTTACGGTTCTTCTGGGACCTAACGGCGCGGGAAAGAGCACTATCATCAAATCCATTATCGGTTTCCTTAAATATCAGGGTGAGATCACCGTAAACGGTATTAACAATAAGACTGTTGAGGCCCGTAAGATACTGGGTTACATCCCTGAGATGCCTTCGCTTTATCCGACTCTCACGGTCGTTGAACATATGGAATTTATCGCAAGGGCTTATAAGCTTACGGATTACAAAGACCGTATCAATCTCCTTCTCGAGAGATTCGAGCTTGATGACAAGCGCAAGAAGTTCGGCGATGAACTCTCCAAGGGAATGCAGCAGAAGCTCAATCTCTGTCTGGGACTTTTGCCCGATCCCGAGATCATTCTCCTGGACGAGCCTCTGCTCGGTCTTGATCCGCATGCGATCAAGGAGCTCAAGAATTATATCGAGGAGATGCGCAGGGCAGGTAAGACTATGCTCATAAGCACCCACATCATCGACAGTGTCGATATGCTCTGGGACAGGACCATAATCATGCAGGGCGGCCGGATCAAGGCTAACGTCACAAGAGGCGAAGTCGATGAGAGCGGCAAGACACTGGAAGACTTGTTCTTCGAGGTTACGGAAGGTATAGAGAAGTCATCCGTAACAGGAGACGGGGAGTCACAGCAATGAGATTGTTTCTTTATTATTTCTCGCACACTCTTCTTAACACCATTAAGAAGCTGATGAAGACTTGGGTTGCCTTCATCGTTATCATCATGCTCTTCGGTGCCATGATGGGTTTTGCCGGTTCTCTCTTTAAGTCTAAGGATAATGGAACGGAAGATACTGACAGCGGTGTTGCCGTGGAGCTTTCGGAAGATGCTGAAGAAGACAGTGCTGATACTTTTACGGGTGAATGGAGCCTGTCCGGCATGATGACGAAGTACGGCATTAAGAAGGAACAGGTCATCGATATTGCCATTTCCGCTATTTTCCTGCTATTGCTAGCCACCAATATCATCAACGCACAGAATTCGAGCAAGATCTTTCTGCCTGCGGATGTTCCGATGCTCTTTGCGTCTCCTCTGAAGCCGCAGTCCGTTCTGATGTTCAGGCTTATATCGACTCTCGGCTCATCGCTGTTCATCTCGCTGTTCATGTTGTTCCAGCTTCCGAACCTGATATACAATGTCGGGCTTTCCGCTTGGGCAGCTGTCTCGCTCGTTATAGTCTACGCGCTGATACTTGTATTCAGCACTCTGGTTCAGGTCGTCTTCTATACGATCACATCCAAGATGAAGAACGGCACCGGCAATATCAAGAATTTCCTCGCTGCCGTTTACGGGCTGATCGCTGTCGGCTTTGCCGTATTCGTTTACGTCAGAAAGGTCAGCGTTGTTGAAGGCTTATTTGCGTATTTCGCAAGCCCGTCAACGCATTGGGTGCCTTTCTGGGGCTGGCTCAGAGGCATCTCCTACTATGCGGCTGCAGGTGACACAACATTGTCTCTTATCTACCTGGGACTCTTCATTGCGGCATGCGCTGTTCTTGTCCTTTTCGTATGGAAGATGAAGGCGGATTTCTATGAGGATGCAATGTTTGCCGCAGAGCATAAGGCAGAGCAGATCGAGAGCGCCAAGATGGCTTCGAAAGGCGCCGTTGTCGTAAGAGACAAAGAGCGCAAGGGAAAGATCGACAGGGAAGGCTTCAATTACGGAAAAGGCGCGAATGTCTTCTTCTACAAGGCCGTCTTCAACAGGTTCAGATTCGCGAAGCTCAAGTTCCTCTCGACAACCATGATCATCTATACGGTAATAGCGGGTGTCGTTGCCTGGCTGGCAAGATCCGCTCCGTTCGATGACGCGTTCTTTATTCCTGCCGCCGTTCTCGGCGCAATGGCTTTCTACAGGACACTGGGTGACCCGATCAGGGAAGATACATCGCGTGATTTCTTTATCCTGATCCCGGAAAAGCACTATACGAAGATCATCTATTCGCTCCTCGGCTGTCTTGCCGTCACGGCAATAGACCTGACACTTCCCATGGTCTTATCGGCGGTCATTCTCGGCGCAAACCCCGTAAGTGTTATCGTATGGTTCGTATTCATTCTGTCGATAAGCTTTTTCGCGACTGTAATAGGAACACTGATCTCGCTGTCGCTCCCCAAGGACCAGCTGCAGACGATCTCGTTTATCGTCCAGATGATGTTCTTCTATTTCGGTCTTACACCGTCCGCCGCGGCAGTCATCATCGGAGTCCTTTTGGGACACGTCTCTATAGCAGTCCTTATCGGAGCCGCGATAAACTTCGTTACCGGTTTCCTGGTATCGCTCCTTCTGCCTCTGGTGCTCGGCAGGAAATAAGCTTTAACTCAGGCGTGAAGAAAGGTTATTGCCGGTGCCACAAAAAGCGCGTCAATAAGCCTTATTATGCACATATAGATACACATCTATATATTGAAATACTCAATAAATATATATTTTACATATTCCGCTTTTGACGATAAAATACAGGCGTTACGATTCATTTTGAATAAAGAACTGAGGCGGAGATATATATGGATGTTTTCTCGTTTGTAACCCTTTTCGGAGGCCTGGCATTCTTCCTTTACGGAATGAGGCTGCTGTCTGAATCTTTGAAGAAGACGGCCGGAGGCAAACTCGAAAAGCTTCTGAATAAAGCAACTGATAATAAGTTCAAGGGCCTTGCCGTAGGCGCAGTGATCACGATCGCCATCCAGTCATCATCTGCAATGACGGTCATGCTCGTCGGTTTTGTCAACTCCGGCATCATGGAGCTTCCGCAGACAGTCGGGGTTATCTTCGGTTCCGATATCGGAACGACGCTTACCGCATGGATCCTGTCCCTGGCAGGTATCGACAGCGGAGACAGTATATTCTTAAAGCTTCTTAAGCCTTCATGCTTCTCACTTATCTTCGCCCTTATCGGAATTGTCCTGATCATGGTCGCGAAAAAGCAGCGCCACAAGGACATCGGTTCCATGCTTGTCGGTTTTTCCATCCTGATGCAGGGTATGACCATGATGTCTGCTTCGATGGAGCCCCTCAAGGAGATGGACAGCTTCGTCTCCATTATGACGGCATTCAAGAATCCGCTGCTCGGTGTTCTGTCCGGCGCGGTAGTAACAGGCATCATCCAGAGTTCCGCAGCAGCAATCGGTATCCTGCAGAGTATTTCAATGACCGGCCAGCTCACCTATGGAATGGCGATCCCTCTCGTAATGGGTGCGAATATAGGCACCTGCATGACAGCTATCCTGTCCTCCATCGGCGTTAACAGGGACGCGAAGAGGGTTACGGTCATTCACGTTGCGATAAAGCTTCTGGGAACTGTTATCTGGCTTATCGTGTTCTATGCTGTCAACTCGATCTTTGATTTCGGCTTTATGGATAACACCGTAAGCATCGTCGGTGTCGCAGCGATCCACTCGATATTCAATATCGCGAATACGGTGGTTCTTTTACCGTTCAGCAAACTGCTTGTAAAGATAGCCCACCTTATCGTCAAAGAGACAGACGAGGAGCAGGAATTCAAGCTCGACGAGCGTCTCATGCTCACGCCTCCGATCGCTGTCGGTGAGTGCCGCAATATGATGATAAAGATGGTCAGCAAAGCCAAAGAGGGCCTCGATAAGTCAATGGATATGCTGACTAACGGCTATAACACGGGTGATTTTGAATTCATAAAGAAGAACGAAGAAAGAGTTGACGGATATGAGGATCTCTTAGGTTCATATCTCATGAAGCTCACGACCACACAGCATCTGAGTGTTGAAGACAAGAACAGGTCGTCAAGGATCCTGCAGGCGATCGGTGAGGTGGAAAGAATTGCCGACCACGCCAATTATCTTTCCGATTCCGCGGAGGAGATAGAGACAAAGCACATGCAGTTCTCGGATGCCGCGAAGGAAGAACTAAGCAGGGTAATACCCGCTGTCCGCGACATTTATACCATGGCTCTGGACTGTTATCTTTCAAATAATGCCGCTAACGCGGAGAATGTAGGTCCTCTGAGGATCGTCATAAGCGAGATGTGTGACAAGTTCAAGGCCAATCACGTTGAGAGGCTTGCGACAGGTGACTGTACCACGGAGCAGGGGTTTGTGTTTAACGATATCCTGTACAGCTGCGTGAGGATTGCCGAACACAGTCTTAATATCGCGGCTATCGCATTCAGATTCAAGTCGGCCGAAGCAACCAATATCGATACATATATGCATGACTTTAAGCAGCGTAAAGATAAAGACGAGAAAAAATATCAGGAATATGTTAAGAAATACATGGCTTGAGGTCAAAGTATAAGACAATGTCTGATACACCAAACAGGAAAAACATTTTCACTGTTGCAAAGAACAGGATTAAGAAGTTTTTCAATGATTTCTGGCTGTTCCTTAAAAAGGTTCTGAGCCTTTTCAAGCAGAACTTCAAGGAAGTAATGCTGTTCATACTTATCTGTTCGGCATTCACAATGACAGCAACATCCGCTCTCAAGGCTGTTCTTGTTGAAGCAATTATGAGAACTGCCGGCGAGACATATATCGTTCCCGCGAACCTGAAGCAGATCATCTTAAGTCCCGCTTCGATCCTCATGATTCTTGTCTTTGCGATCCTGGTAACATTTATGTCGCTGTTTGAGATCGCCGGACTGATCCATGCCTTCTCAATGGCACAGATCGACCGTGACACAAATCTCCCGAGTATGTTTTATGCGGGAATGCGCGCCTGCAGGAAAGCCCTTAATCCCAGGAACTGGCTCCTTACTGTTTTTATCCTGGTTCTTTTCCCGCTTACCAAGGTGCTGCCTTTGTCGAGTTCCACGTTCAAGCTTATCCTTCCGGGATTTGTCGATCAGACTATCGATTACACAAAGAGCCTCACGGTACTTTACGATACGGTATACATAATCCTTATACTCGGCCTGGTTGTCTATCTGTTCTCGATCAACAGCTTCGTGATGCAGAAGAACTCATTTTTCAGGGGCTGCAGGGAGTCAAGGGTGATAGGAAAAGGTCATTATATCGAGACATTTCTGACGCTTGCGCTTTTGACTGTCATTGTTAATTTCTTTATCAATTCGGTCTCTTCGGTAATCGTTGTCAACTGGAATGAGCTTGTAAGCATGTTCAAGGGAAACAGCAAGAATATCGTATTCAAATCCGAAGCGGTCGGAACCTACACTTACGCGATAAGGCAGATACTTAAGAGCTTTATATCTCCGGCGATCAACAATGCCGCACTTACAGTGCTCTTCTACCGTTATATCGATGAGAAGGATATGTTAAGGACTTTGGATGACAGGACCTTCAAGGCGCACAGACCTTCAGCGAAGAATCTTATTCCGCTTATTGCCGTTCTGACGCTGTTCTTCGGAATATCGTCCGTATATCTCCTTAACAGGTATTCATTCCTTTTCGAGGAGGTCCGGAGACCTCTGGTATGCGCGCACAGAGGAGACAATGTTAACGCGCCGGAGAATACAATGCCGGCTTTTGAACTTGCGGCAAGCGAGAATCTCCAATGGATCGAGCTTGACGTCCACCAGACATCTGACGGCATTATAGTCTGCAATCACGACTCATCGATCAAGAGGGTTACGGGCCAGAATCTGTCGATCCATGATCACACATATGAGGAGCTCACAAGATGGGAGATGGGTTCATGGATGCCCGGCAACTATGAACATGTGGTGATTCCAACGCTGAAGGAAGCTCTTGAGTTTGCAAAAGAGAATGATATGCATGTGCAGGTTGAGCTCAAAGGACATGCCGAAGATAAGCATTTTGAGGAAAACGTTTTAAAGGTCATCAATGAGACCGGCATGAGGGACAACGTAATGGTGATCGCCCAGGATGCCTCGCGCTTACAGCGTCTGATGGTGCTGGATCCCGATATAACCCAGGCATACTGCATCTTTATCGGACTCGGGAATCTGGAGGATATCGAATATTCAGACAATATCTCGATAGAGGAGACCTACATTACGCCGGAACTCGTCCGCCGCATGCATGCTCAGGGCAAAAAGGTGTTCTGCTGGACTGTCGATAAGGACGATACGGTGCAGTATCTTGTCAGCTGCGGTGTCGATGTAATAGGTACCGATGACCCGATGCTGATAAGCAACGCGGTCGAGAAAGCGGACTGCTCTGGCGGCATCATGAGGATCGGTCACATAATCATGCACATCATCGCCGATATGGATAAATAAACGTCAGATAAGGCAGTACTTCACATCGTATCTGCCGTCTTCTGCCATCTCCATTATCATGTATCCGCGCTTTGAACCGCCGCGTGGAAGCGATATTGAACCCGGATTAAGGATGCGGGGACCGGATGTGTCACAGGGTCCGTTATCATAGAATCTGCTGAAGTCTGAGACAGCGTCACCGAAGCTGTCATACGGTACATGCGTATGGCCGAACAGGCAGATATCGCAGTCATTCTCACGTGCGTAAAGAGACAGTGTGAGAAGACCGTAGTTCACATGCTGGAGGTGACCGTGCGTACAGTAAAACCTGTGCCCATTAAGTTCGAAAACCGACACGTCCCTGACCGGTGCCGAATCGTTATGGTAAACATCGCAATTGCCCTTCAGAAAGACACAGGGCGTCTTCGGCGCGCCTGCCCAGCCTGATATCTCCGATTGGGAATATTCGGAGTCTCCTAAATGGATCAGAATATCGGGCCGTTCTTTTTCTATGGCCGTTTTAAGCGGTCCGTTGTTTCCGTGTGAATCACTTACGATAAGTATCCTCATAGATCCCCCATCAGATAAAGTAGAAATCGGTATCCCATCCCGGAATACATCTTGTGTGACGCATATACACCTTATAATCCGGTCTTATCCCGAGCACCTTCTTTACGATCGCGAAAACATCTTCGCTCCTGTGATAGCAGGCGATCTTCATCAGGGGACGGTCTCTCTTTATGGTTTCCGCTGCCCCTTCGATAGCGTCGGATTCGGAGCCTTCGACGTCAAACTTGATAAAACTTACATTTTCGAGCATCAGTGAATCGACAGAGACAACATCTATATCACGGGTGTTTTTCAGTTCCGTACTGCTGTTTGGCAGAGCCCTTGTTCCTCTTCCTCTTGACGCTGAAACTTTTTCGGTTCCGGGCATGCTTCCGGCCAGAGCGTTGATGCAGGTGATGTCAAAGCCTGACTTGATGAGGTCATCCGCGCATTTTTCCAGCTTTTTAAATGAGTGCGGCTCAGGCTCAACGGCAACTGCTTTCGCAAGGCAGGGGAATCTTTTCAGATAACGGATCAGTGTGTCGCCGTAATAAGCTCCAAGATCTATGTAACAGCCGGCGGAGATGCTTTTCAGCAGGTCAAATTCGTCATCGGGATCCGACTCGCAGTCTGAGAGATATTCAATTTTACCGGTCAGCTTGTAATTGATGTAATCAGTGAAGCATCTGCGTGATGCGTCATCTGCTATGATACCGAGGACTTCTTCTATCGAAGCCGTATTTCTCTGACAGAAATCACGGTTGAAAAGTATATTGCCGTATACCGGAACATCGGGAACGTAGAGTTCCCTCTCCGAAGCGATCTTTGAGACCTGTGAAAGGACATCCGGTCTTGAAGATCCGAAGCATACAAGAACGATGAAGTCCTCAGGTGAAAGAGCTTTGCGGCATTCGTCATAAGACATGACCTTAAAGCCGTGGAACATACGGTCCCTGACAAAACCGTCACTGGCAAAGACTGCCGCTATGAGATCTTTAAGCCCGTACTGTTCCAGCACGGCAATGATCTTGTCGGCACCGTCTCCGGTACCGTAGAGGGCTATCGGGCGGCGTGTCTCAGAAAGGTATTCCCAAAGGTCCTGTTGAGTATTTGCTATATCCATAGGGATAAGTATATCTGTTTTTCTCATGTCGTGTTAAGCGCGGAAAAAGTTTTTCGGAACAAGATGCAACATTTCTCTAGCACCGTCTGTATTTATGGTAAGAAAGCGGACAGCTGATCTGTCCTGACGGAGGGAAATAAAATGAAAAAGAGAATAATAGCTATTGCCGTTGCGGGTGTTATTGCCGTATCAATGATCGCCGGATGCACGAGCAAGGCCGCATCTGAACCTGTAAGGGAACATAACGCCATCGCAGGCGCTGAGTCATATTCGGATACGATGAACATGGCAGGCAAGACACTGGCAGCTGAATACAGATACGATGAAGCTCCGGAATATGCGGATTACGAGGACTATAACGGCCTCGGAGACACGCTTGTCGCAGCAGCACCGGAGCCTGCGGGCGGTGTAAACATCGACCCGTCCAAGGGGCGTCTTCTCATAAGGACCGTATCGATCTCTGCCGAGACGACCAGATTTGCCGAAGTAGCTTCAAGTCTGGAAGGACAGGTAAAAGCAGCAGGCGGTTACATCGAATATTCCTCGATGCGCGGCACAGGCAACAATAAGGATCTGCGCACAGGCACTTATACGGTACGTGTACCTGCGGACAGACTCGATGAACTTATCGCTTCCGTAGGCAGCAGCTGCACGGTAATCTCTTCGAACGAAGGAACTTCAGACGTTACTCTGGAATATGTAGATACAAAATCAAGGATCGAATCATTAAGAGTTGAATACGACCAGCTCATGCAGTTGCTCTCCCAGGCACAGGACCTTGATACAATCATAATCCTTCAGAACAGACTGACTGAAGTCAGATATGATATCGAGAGCTCCGAATCAAGGATCAGAGTGCTTGAGAACCAGGTCCAGTACGCAACACTCACGCTTACGCTTATGGAAGTGCTCGAGGAGAAAGAAGTTGAGGAAGCCCACGTTGTAACATACGGCGAGAAGGTCATGAACCAGTTCAAGGATATGTGGGAGAACACGGTTGAATTCTTCCAGGATCTCCTGCTCGGAATCATAGCCGTAATACCGGGGATCATCTTCATCGGAATAATCACGGCAGTAGTGCTCATCATCGTCTTCACAGCACGCAAAAAGAGAAGAAAGGCCAGAGCTGCAAAGGCTCTCGCTGAAAAGAAAGCTGCTGAGGAAGCAGAGAAGAAAGCAGAAGAAAAGAAATCCGCAGATAAAAAAGAGACAAAGGAGGACAGGAAAGAAGAAAAGAAAGAAAACGCAAAAGATTAATCAGGATAAAGCATAGATAAATTCTGTAAATGGAATCTGATAAAAGTGCCGTAGATTAAGGGGGAAAAGGAACAAGAAGGAATAAGAGAATATTCAGAATTCATATACAGAGAAGTCACATCCGGCTGCGAAGCTCTCCCATTCTTCGGGACCTCCGCAGCCGATGTTGTCATATACGGCACATGTGAGGAACCCGCCGGCTCTCGCGCCGGTCATTGCCTGGGGAACATCATCAAACACCAGTGCTTTTCCGGGCTCGAAAACAATACCCGGAGCGGACATATAATCTGTCACGCGCAGAAAGACATCAGGAGAAGTCTTGTTGATCTTATTCCCGAAATCCTCCAATGTGATAATGCAGTCGAAATAGTCTTTTATCCCCGTATGTTTAAGTGAAGCCTCGGCATTCCTTCTGGAAAGGGCTGTCGTTACGCCTAAGGAGAATCCTAATCTTCTGGCTTCGTCCAGATACTCTTTGGCGCCCTTTTTCAAGGTCACTTCAGAGCGGTAGAAACCATAGACCATCGATTCCCAGGTATCCGCGATCTCCTGCCATGTAAGGGGAATGCGGTATTTTACCTGAGTATATCTCGCGGCATCTTCTATGGACGCGCGTTTGACCATGTCGGTATATTCAGGCGTTACTTCATAACCGTAACGTCCGAGGAACTCCTTGTCGACATCGTGCCACACGGACATCGAATCAAGAAGCGTTCCGTCCAGATCAAATATAAGGAGCTTAACGCCTTCCTTCGAAAGCGCTTTCAGATCCGGGTATCTGTCAGGCATAACAGGTTTTTTGGATGCCATCTTTTATTCCATGAATGAGAGCTTGCCCTTAAGTTCTTCAAGGGCTTTTTCTCTTCTGTCGTTGAATTCTATCTTATTGTTCTCGATAAGGTTATTGCCGTAGGAATCGATGGATACGATCAGGGGACCGAAGCGGTTGCAGTTAAGCTTCCACATAGCTTCCGGCATGCCCAGGTCGAGCCATTCCACGCCTTCGCAGTCCGTTACTTCCTCAGCCGCGACTACAGCGCATCCGCCTGGGAATATGGTGTGGATCGCGCAGTTGTCAACGCATCCCTGAGTTGTCTTGGGACCCATGCCGCCCTTGCCGATTATGATCTTGACGCCGGTCTTCTTAAGGAAATCAGCCTGGGCTTTCTCCATACGCATCGATGTCGTGGGACCGACACTGATTACCTTGTATTTATCAGGTTCGCCTTCAGCGGAGATCTTCTTCATGATGGGACCCGCATGGAAGATCGCCTTGCCCTTAAGATCAACAGGGGGCTCCTTGCCTGAGATAACGACTCTGTGATGCACATCGTCTCTTCCGGTGACGATGTCACCTGTGAGATAGATGACATCTCCGATGTGGACCTTCTTAATATCCTCGTCTGATACGGGTGTTTTGAATTCGAAAGTGCTCATAAGACTGCCCCCTTGTGCGTGAAGAAATCATAAGTGAAGTCAGGCTTTATCCTGATGCCGGCTCTTCTGTGCGCCCAGCATGCGGTGGAAAGACCCATTGCGAGGGTGGCGGGGTGTCTTGAAGCCTGTTCGATGTTGACGCCCATAACGGATAGCTTTCCGCCGAATCCGCCGGGTCCTAAGCCTATCGAGTTAAGTCCGTCCTCCAGAAGCTTTTCCATTTCTGCAGCCTTAGGATTGGGGTTGTGTGAACCGACCTGTCTTAAGAGAGCTTTTTTCGAGAGCTTGGCGGCAACCTCTGAAGAGCCTGCGATGCCGATGCCTACGAGGCAGGGAGGGCACGCATTGACGCCGTATGTCGTCATCTGCTCGAAAACAGCCTTCGCGATTCCCTCGTAGCCTTCAAGAGGCATCAGGACCTTTGAGAAACCGGGCAGTGAGCATCCGCCGCCTGCCATATAGAAATACAGTTCCAGCTCATCGCTGTCTTTTACTATCTCCCAGTCGATCCACGGGCTGTGAGTTCCTATGTTGTTGCCTGTATTCTTTTCATCGAAAACCTCTACCGCGTTGGGTCTTAATGGTGCCTTTGCGGTGGCTTCCTTTACCGCGTTGATAAGCGCGTCCTCTATGATGTCCATGTAAGGCCATTTCGAGCCGACACGCGCGAAAAACTGCGGAATGCCGGTATCCTGGCATGAAGGTCTTTTTAAGGAATCCGCGAGCTCCATGTTTTTTTCCATGACATTATAGATATCGGGAGCAAAGCCTTCATTCTCAATCTCTTTCATCTGTGCCAGGCGCAGCTTTACATCGTCGGGAAGGTGGCCTGCGGAATAGCTCATAAATGATGCGACGAGTTCTGATAACTGTTCGCGGGGAGAGTCAGATGACATACAAAAACCTCCGTTAATTCTTTTCGTGACAATTATATAACAAGTGTTAGCGTGAATGCCGACGGACTTTTAAAAGAAATGCAAGTTCTTTATAATAAATTAAATTTTTAATTGTTTTATGTACAAGGGGTATTGTAATGACAAACGAAGATAGAGCAAAAACGCCGGTGCTTGCAAAGATCGCTTCAGATAAAGTGTTCTGCTGGATGTCCATGGCGCTGCTCGTTTTTCTGCCGGTGGCAGAGATCATTGTGGAAGTGCTGATGAGCACAAGGAACAAAGCATTCCGGTTTATCAGGTATCCTTCATTCTTCCAGCCGAACATCGTTGCGGTATTCGGTATTGCGGGAACCCTTATGGTGATCCTGTCAATGATAGCAAGAGCAACGGGCGGAAGAAAGTTCAAGCTTTATCTTGCCGATGTCTTCTATTTCACGCTTCTGTTCTTCATGCTGATCTCGATGATATTCTCGGTCAATTTCGGAGTTTTCGCGAACGGACTGAAGCATTATATGGAGCATCCGCTGCATTTCCTCTGCTATTACTCGCTCTTTTATTTTGGCTCCATGATCGAGGATTCCTCACTCCGCAAAAAGCTTCTGATCTCATATCTGATCATTGCGGTAATAGAAGGGATCGTTGCGTTCCTCCAGACCCGTGATATCGAGATAGCTTACTGCCTGTTCGTGAATGACAAGCCGGCGTATTTCGCGGCATACGGAACACTCCAGAACACCAATTTCTACGGAACTCTTTCCTGCGTTCTCACAGCGGCAACATCCGGACTATTCATCTTCAGTTCTCGGCTGTTTAAGTCAAAGGTATTCAAGTGGAGCATATATGTCGCAGCAATGCTCATCTTCTATACGATGCTCTCGAGCGGAGCGCGTCTCGCGTGGGTCGGAATAACAGCCATGATCTGCATGTACATCGTATCCCTTATCGTTATGCGCAAGAGCAATATCGGCAAGGATTATCTGAAGAGCATAACAAGGGATTTTATTATCGTTCTTGCCGGATACGTTGTTGTTATCATCATCAATCTCCTTGCTGATGCCTCATTCATTACCAACAGGGTAGAGCAGACGATCCAGGATACCACAACGGCTATAGGTGATAATGACTTCGGCTCCGGAAGAGGAGAGATCTGGAAAGCGGCACTCTCAAGCGTTCCTCATCACTGGGCCACAGGCATCGGACTTGATAACCTTTCACAGGCATTCGTTGAGCAGCCCGGATGGCAGCCCGGCGACTATGTCCAGGCAAAGGGCCACAGCGAATATATCCACACGCTTGCCACACAGGGTGTCTTTGCCATCACCAATTACGTATTGCTTCTGATCTATGCCGGAGTAACCGCGATAAAGGCGATCTTTAACGAGAAGGACGAAGTTAAACGCGGCCTGCTCTGGATCTTCTTCGGCATCTTCACGGCATATATCTCACAGGCATTATTCAGCAGCAGCGTCATGAACGTTGCTCCGTATTTCTGGATCGTATTAGGTATCGTTACACAGAGGACAAAGCCCATTTCTTTCAAGAAGAAGTGACATCAGGAAGGAGGCTTCCCCATGTTCGACTCTTTCATCCGTCATAAAGCAGATAAGGAACGGCAGATCTTTATAAAGAATTGCACGAACTTCGATACGCCCAGACTCGAGAGCGAGGTTTTCCCCGCTGACTGCAAGGCCGAGACGGATATTGTCTATAAGGACGGGGAAGATCCTCTGAAACTTGATGTATATACTCCGTTCGGATGCGTGGGAGCGAAAGAATGCTTTATCCTGATCCACGGCGGAGCCTTTGTATACGGGACCAAAAAGCTTGATCAGAACTTCGGCATGCATCTGGCCGTAAAGGCAGGAATCCCTGTCGTCAATGTTGACTATACACTTGCCCCGGAAGCTGATCTCTCGCAGATGATCCTTGAGATATTCAAGGCAATGAATTATGTCTACATAAAGTACGGCTTCAAAAAGTTCCACACAGTCGGTGATTCCGCAGGCGGTTATCTTGCTTATGTGGTCGCAGTCGCGGCAAGGAGCAGACACATAGCCCACAGATTCTGGGTTTTCGAGAAGCTCAAAGGAACTGTCGAATCCGCAGGACTGATATGCCCCGGAATCAAGAATACCCACAAGGCTTTCCCGGGATACTATTTCGAAAAGCACATAGACAACAAGATCGAACCGCAGCGTCTCCCGGAGTACGCATACGATCTTAATCTGATAGCCGAGCATGACAGCGATCTCAGAGTCGCTATCGTTGCCGGGGAAGATGATTTCCTTCTTGAACAGAACAGGGCTTTCAAAGACAAAGTCACCAACGCGGTCTATTACGAAGCTAAGAACGACGGCGAATTAAAGATGCATCATGTCTATCCGATCGCGCATCCCGAATGGCCGCAGTCCGTCAAGGCTATAGAACTTATCGCGGATAATGCGGTTGGAAGAAAGTAAGAGCAGGGGATTCACTCAAAGAATGATAACAGTTTTTCATCGATCAATGCGATGGGTTCATTGTCTTTGATCCTGCTGTACAGAGCAAGCTGCGTTATTTCATCTTTATCTTTTATCATTTCAAATAATGAATCCACGCTCATATCCGGCAAAGACACTCCATATAAGCCGCCCAGCTCAATGCGTTCTACTTTGGAGAAATAGTCCGGCTTGAGCAGGAACTTCACAGCACCGAGATATGTGATATCAGAAACGTCAAATCCTAATTCTTCGTTACACTCTCTGACTATACATTCTCTGGCAGTTTCGCCTTTTTCGGCACAGCCGCCGAAGATCTCGAACCTGTTTCTCCATTTATTACGCCCTAAGAGATATTCTCCGCCGACCTTAACAACAGCCAGACAATGAGTAAACAAAGGATCAACAGAAAGATTCTCTTCATTCATGTTATCAACGGAAACGAGAATATTTCCATCTTGATCTTTGCAAATATAATCTTTACATTCCATGCTTCATTACCCCCTGGTATGCCTGTCTATAATGTTGTTCTTATAATCCCGATAATTATATCAGTATCTTTCTCGGCCTTTATTCATTAAGCCATCGATCCCGCTCCGGGCATTAAGCTGTATTGGCAGATATGTTTTACTCCGTAGTCCTCATTATTCCAGTTATCTGTCATCTCACGGTCTCTGTAGTATGCCCCGTCAACGTTGACTATAAAATCAACGCCCTCTATGCCCCAGAAACGGAGTTCCATTATCTCTGCGGAAAGTATGTCATTAATGAACCTGAAAGCAATATCCGGATCTTTGCAGCTGGTTGTAACCGCGAAACCTGCCTTATAGGTCAATTCTCTTCCTTCTATGAGAGCATCGGTATAGACATTCCCGCCGGGGATATTGACTGAATAAATATGTCCGTCTGCCTGCCTTAACATATCCCATTCTTCTTCGGTGTAGAGATTTTTGATATTGGGATATTCCTCGATATATTTATCCCAGGCTACGAGCAGACCGCGTTCATAGAACTCATCGAGTCTTTCATTTAAATAGATATAATCTGTCAGCTTTTCAGAATCTAAAAGCCCGTCAATGACAGGCCGGATATACTGTCCCGTCATCCATATTTCTGATACTTTTACTCCGGTCTTTACGGCGATCAACTCCCGGATCTCGTTATCATCAGCTTTTTCTTTGCCAAGCTCAGTAGAGAACATGGTCAGTTTTACGGGCTGTGCCGTTACGGATACACTTGCTGAAGTAAGAGATGTCTCATCCGCGTCATCCGTAACAGAGCTTATTCCCGGGGAACAGGAGCACATCAATAACAACAGTGAAAAGGCTGTCAGAAGTGCAGACAGCTTAAGAAGTCTGCCGGTATAAGATCCCTCACGGCCCTGTTTTCTTTTGCATTTCTTTTTATTCATTTTCCGCTGACCATGTATTATTGCCTTTTGAATGACTGTTTGCCTGTTGATTAATCAAGTTTTTTAATCAGGTTTCATTTAAATCTGAAGGTCGTATTCCACAGGCTCACTTACACCGATGCAGACAAATCTGACTTTTCCTTTAAGTCCCATAGCTTCAGGTCCGATATACCAGCCGTTAACACTCTCGAAAGATTTTCTGATTACACGTTTTGCAGTCCTCAAAAGCTCAGTCGAGATTTCATTATCCTCCATCGCATTGAACATTCCATGTATCAAACACGAATTATCAGAACTCATACCGCTGGGATCACATTCCAGAGATCTCGGATTCTCGCCGGGATATACCCTTACACCGTTTGGAATCTTATGAAGAACCCTTTCTTCGTTTTTCTTCATGATAAGAAAGGACTTCTCCATGTGGCTTTTATCAAGTCTTCCAAGATCGGGTATATCCTCGGCAAACTCAAATACAGTATTATCCAAGTTGATAATCTCAGCCTCAAAACTAAGTTCGGCGATTATTGTATTTATAATCTGCACCATATCTGATCTTGTCGCGAAGAAATTGATCCGTTTTGCCATTCTCAGCTGAATTCCTTCCGTATACGTTATTTCTTTGTATAAACAACTGTGGAATTGCCGTTGCTAAGCTTCATTTCGTTGTCACTGATCACAACTTTATAAGTAGAATCAACCCCCAAATCCTTATAGTGAACAGTAAGTTTTCCGTCCGAATAATCCCAGGTGTGCTCATTGTGTGATGATATACCATCATACAGCTTGATATCAGAAATATATCTGCCGTCTGAAGTCAGCTTAACAGTCTCCGTTCCGTCAGACATTATCTGCTGCCAAGTGCCTACCAACTCTTCCTTGGAAGGGCTTTTACCGCCTCCGCATGCCGAAAGACTCAATGCCAAAACTAAAACAGAAACCAGTGCTATAACTTTCGTCCCAATGCTGCTCATTGCTTTTTGCATATATCCCCCCCCGATAAAGAACACAACATTACTTGATTATATAACAAACATTGAAGCGTTATCCCTTACATTATGTCCCGCACTTAAGAAACATTTAAGAGATATATCAGATTCTTCTAAAGATTCTGTTCCTTTTGATCCCTAGAATAGGGGAAAACAAACAACAATCAAAAGGAGTTGTGACATGAACAGGAATATTGCCGTAAAAGAGAATCTCAAGAGGGAATTCGGAAGATCGATGCTCTGGTACTGGGTAAGCTATTTTGTGGTCACCATGATCGGAGTCGGGCATACGATATTCAACGTTGCCGTACTGCACATGGGATCAATGGCTGAGGGTCCGGGACTGGGTGAGGGCTATGAGATGACAAAGCCCTGGCACCCTTTGTACAACATAATCTTTTTCACGCTTTTCGGACTTATCTATATCGCAGGCTTGAAGCAGCCGACCTTTAAGAAGGCGCTCACGACAGGAGCACTCTGGTCCGGAATGAGCATTGTTTTTGATCTGGTCGGATGGGTACTGGTAAAGCATCCCTGGAGCCTTACATTCAAGCAGTTTTATGTTGAATACCAGCCCTGGATCACGCTCGTTTATCTTGCCATGGTCATTGGCCCCGTACTCGGTTACCTGATCTTAAGGAAGAAGAGAGGAACTGCACAGAATATGGCAGTTGAGACCGCAATTAACTGATATTGCGGTCTTTACCCCTTGCCCTTTCCGTGCGTCTTGTCGTAAGTCTTGTTGATGATCTTCGAGATAGGCTTGTAGACAAAGAATGTAACGATGCCTACAACAGTTCCTTTGAGAAGATTGAAAGGAACGAAGACTGCGAGGAGAAGGGATACCTTGTCCTTGACGAGAGGGTTGACCGCAGCGCTGATGCCGATGACTGTTTCAAGAGTAAAGCCCATGGCTGCTTCGTAAAAGGGCAGGTTGATAAAGGCATTTACGGGAACTGATGTGGCAGCGAGAATGATCGTCGCTACAGCCATTGAGATCGCGGCACCTTTCTTGGTGCGGATCTTGTTGTAAATAAGGCCTGCGGTTAATACAAAGATGGAACCGGTAATGAAATTTGACAGTTCGCCGACACCCATTGTTCCTGTGGCGGGAAGGTGAAGGAGGTTCTTAAGGAGCTCGATCACAACACCCCAGACAGGACCCAGGGCAAATGTTCCGATAAGTACCGGGATCTCCGAGAAATCGAATGCGAGGAAATCCGGGAACGGCAGAAATACTAAAGAAGGCTTAATCTCAAGATACATGAGAATAGCTGCCATCGCGGAGAGGATCGCGCATGAAGTGATGCGGCGAATGGTAATTCTGCGTGCAGCGCGGGAATCCGCCTTAATGGTTACATTGGTTTCAGTCATAGAAAATACACTTCCTTTCTTCCGGACTTTACCGTCGGCCCCTGGAATCACACCGGGTCAACCTCACCTTAAGAATTTATGAGGCTTGCGGGCTTACGCTTGACTTGCGCTCACCGCCGGTCGGAGAATCACACTCCGCCTTGGACGCCTCAATTATACCCGCAAAATGCTGATTTGCAACAGGCAGCCCGGTAAAGTGTTGCAGTTCTGAGGCAAAAAGAGCAATTTTCTTGACCGGTGTTCAATTTTGGTGTAAAAATGTGTCGAAATTAAACATCGGGGGTTATTATGAGCCTTACAAGAAAACAATTTGACGTATTGGTCGGAATGACCGGGAAGGATTCCCAATTATCACAGAGAGACCTTGAAAAACTCACAGGTCACAGCCTTGGCACCGTCAACAGGGTGATAAAAGAGCTCACAGACTTGGGGTATGTTTCAAATGGCAGCATCACCGCCGCAGGAATGAACGCTCTTGAACCTTACAGGGCCAAGAGGGCAGTCTTTATCGCGGCAGGCTTCGGTTCGCGTCTGGTCCCTATTACTTTCAATACCCCTAAGCCGCTTGTCAGAGTAAAGGGTACGAGGATAATCGACCACCTTCTGGATGCGTGCCTTGAAGCCGGTATTGAAGAGATCTACATCGTCCGCGGATATCTGGCGGAACAGTTCGACCAGCTTTTGTATAAGTATCCTATGGTAAGATTCCTGGAAAATCCCGTTTACAATGAGGCAAATAACATCAGTTCCTCGCTCATAGCAAAGGACCTGCTCTCTAACTCTTATGTTTTCGAGGCTGACCTGCTCCTGTCAAATCCCAAGATCATTACCAAATATCACTACACATCTGATTTCCTTGCCATAAAGAAGGAGAGGACGGATGACTGGTGCTTTGAAGTCAAGGAAGGCGTGATCACCGAGGAGAAGGTCGGCGGCGAGGACTGCTGGCAGATGGTCGGTATCAGCTACTGGAGCGAGGAGGACGGCAAAAAGCTGGCTCAGGATATTCCTGATGTTTTTTCCACTCCGGGCGGAAAGGAAAGATACTGGGAACAGGTTCCTCTCGTTTACAGGAAAAAGAATTATGCCGTTGAGGTCCGCGAATGCTTTGAGGAGGATATCGTGGAGATAGACACGTTCAAGGAACTCAAGCAGATAGATCCCACTTATGATGTCTGATGGAGGGTTGCAGTATATGGAATCAGTAAAAAGAAATGTTTTGCTCAATCCCGGTCCGTCCACGACGACGGATACGGTTAAGTACGCGCAGGTCGTACCTGATATCTGCCCGCGCGAAAAAGAGTTCGCCGGACTTATGAAGGGCATCCGCGAGGACCTCGTTAAGATCGTTCACGGAGACCTCGAAAAATATACCAGCGTGCTCTTCTGCGGTTCAGGCACTATCAATATCGATATCTGTATCAACAGCCTTCTGCCCGAGGGAAAGAAAGTCCTTGTCATCAACAACGGCGCATATTCGACACGCGCTGTAGAGATATGTCAGTACTACGGACTTCCGCATATCGATCTTAAGTTCCCTGTCGATCAGAGACCTGACCTTGATATCGTCGAGAAGACCTTAAAGGAAAACCCCGATATCGGTCTCGTACATATCACACACAACGAGACAGGCACGGGACTTCTTAATCCCATCCGCGAGATCGGCGCGCTTGTTCATAAGTACAATGCGGTATTTACTGTTGATACAACATCAACATATGCAATGAGACCTATCGACATCGAGAAGGATAATATCGATTTCTGCATGGCATCCGCCCAGAAGGGACTTATGTCATTCACGGGCCTTTCTTTTGTAGTCGGCAACAGGGCGATCCTGGAAGCTTCGAAGGATTATCCGAAGAGAAGCTACTACTGCAATCTCTATCTGCAGTATGAGTGCTTCGAGAAGACGGGAGAGATGCACTTCACACCTCCGGTACAGACGATCTACGCCACCATTCAGGCTCTCAAAGAGTACTGGGCAGAAGGGGAGGAAGCAAAGTGGGCGCGCCACACACGCGTATTCAATGCGATCAATGACGGACTGGATGAACTCGGATTCAGACAGGTCATCAAGCCCGAATGGAGAGCGGGTCTTGTATCTTCAGCCATCTATCCCGATGATCCGAACTGGAGCTTCGAGAAGGTTCACGATTACTGCTATGAGAGAGGCTTTACCATCTACCCCGGAAAGATCAGCACGACGAACACATTCCGTCTCTGCTCTTTGGGCGCGATAGACGACAGCGATATAAAGGATTTCTTTGTTGTGTTCAGGGAAGCTCTCGAGTCAACAGGCGTTCAGATACCGGTAAATTATAACGATTGAGGAGATAAAAATGAGTACTGCTTACACATGTTTCTGCACAGATATTATTCATGAAGGCCATCTGAATATCATTAACGAGGCTAAGAAGAGAGGCCGTGTAATTGTCGGATGCCTTTCGGACGAGGCTCTGATCCGCTACAACAAATTCCCGACTATCAGCCAGGAGGAGAGGCTCAGGCTCTACAGGAGCATTGACGGTGTTGAGGAAGTCGTTATCCAGAACGATATGCTCTACGATGACGTTATCACGCTTATCAAACCCGACTTTGTCCTTCACGGCGATAACTGGAAGGAAGGCCCCGAGAAGTCCATCCGCGATCACGTCGAAAAGCTCCTCGAAGCATACGGCGGAGAACTCGTGGATATCCCTTACACCTACAACGAGAAGGTTAAGAAGATCGATATGCAGCTCCGCGAAAAGCTCGCTATGCCGGAGTACAGAAGAAAGAGACTACGCCAGCTGCTTGCCATGACTCCTATCGTCAAGGCAATGGAGGCCCACAGCGGTCTTACCGGTCTTATCGTCGAGAAGACTGTCGTTGAGCATGACGGCAGACTCGACCAGTTCGATGCAATGTGGATCTCATCGCTCTGCGATTCCACTGCAAAGGGCAAGCCCGATATCGAGCTCGTTGACATGACATCAAGATTCAGAACGATCGATGATATCACTGAAGTTACGACAAAGCCGATCATCTTCGACGGCGATACCGGCGGACTTACCGAGCACTTCGTATATACTGTACGTTCACTTGAGAAGATGGGTGTATCGGCAGTCATCATCGAGGACAAGAAGGGCCTTAAGAAGAACTCGCTCTTCGGCACCGAGGTCAAGCAGACACAGGCCACGATCGAAGAGATGAGCGCAAAGATCGCCGCAGGCAAGAAGGCACAGCTCACGGATGATTTCATGATCATCGCCCGTATCGAGAGCCTTATCCTCGAGCAGGGTATGGAGGATGCTCTTGCGCGCGCCCATGCATTCGTTGCCGCAGGCGCTGACGGCATCATGATCCACTCCAGAAGAAAGGAACCCGATGAGATCCTCGAGTTCTGCGACAAGTTCAGGGCAGACAATAAAGAGACACCTATCGTTGTCGTTCCTTCAAGCTTTAATGTCATCACAGAAGAAGAACTCGCGGCTCACGGCGTCAATATCGTTATCTATGCAAACCAGCTGACGAGATCCGCTTTCCCCGCAATGCAGAAGACAGCGGAGGATATCCTGAGATATCACAGAGCCAAGGAAGTCGATGACAGGCTCATGAAAATAAAAGATATAATTACTCTCATCGATGAATTATAATATCACCCGTTGTTTGGTTAGGAGAAAAGAATGAAGGTTGAAAAACTTGTTGAGATAATAGGCGCTGATTTTTTTTCGGGAGTACCGGACAGTCAGCTTAAGGCTCTCTGCAACTATCTGATGGCTACATACGGAATAGATCCGCACCATCATGTCATTGCCGCAAATGAGGGCAACTGCACGGCATTGGCAGCAGGATACCATCTTGCCACAGGCAAGGTTCCTGTCGTTTATATGCAGAACTCGGGTGAGGGCAATATCATCAATCCTGTCGCATCGCTTCTGAACGACAAGGTCTATGCGATCCCCATGGTATTTATCGTAGGCTGGAGAGGCGAACCTGGTATTCACGACGAACCCCAGCACATCTACCAGGGCGAGGTTACCGTAAAGCTCCTTGAAGACATGGACATTGCAACATTCATCATCGGCAAGGATACTACTGATGAGGAAGTCGCTTCCGCGATGGAGAGCTTCAGGGAAGTTCTCGCAAAGGGCAAGGATGTCGCATTCGTTATCCGCAAGGGAGCTCTTTCTTTCGACGGCAAGGTCGAATATAAAAATGACAACACAATGGTCCGTGAAGAGATCATCCAGCATATCGTCAAGGCATCGGGTGAAGATCCGATCGTATCAACTACGGGAAAGGCTTCAAGAGAGCTTTTCGAGACAAGGGTCGCGAACGGACAGTCTCACAAGTATGACTTCCTTACGGTAGGCTCCATGGGTCACTCTTCATCCATCGCTCTGGGCGTTGCAGTCAACAAGCCTGACATGCGCATCTGGTGCGTGGACGGTGACGGCGCGGTTCTCATGCACATGGGATCGATGGCAGTCCTCGGCGCAAACAAACCATCAAATCTTATCCATGTCGTTATCAACAACAGCGCTCATGAGACAGTCGGAGGAATGCCTACTGTCGCAGGCTCCATAGATATTGTAGCGATCGCTAAAGCATGCGGTTATCCCAATGCAGTATGCGTTGATAACTTTGAGGATCTTGATAAGGAGCTCGAAGCCGCAAAAGCAAGAAATGAGCTCTCTCTTATCGAAGTTAAGTGCTCGATCGGCGCGAGAGACGATCTCGGAAGACCGACCACTACGGCGCTTGAGAACAAAGAAAACTTCATGGCTTATCTGAATTCATAAGCCCTTGAACGGAGTATTCTGCTGATGAATAATGATGTCGAAGTCAGTGTAATTTGTAACGCATACAACCACGGCAAGTACATAAGGGACGCGCTGAACGGTTTTGTCATGCAGAAGACGGATTTCAGGTATGAAGTCCTTGTCCACGACGATGCTTCGACAGATAACACAGCGGATATCATACGCGAGTTTGAAGCTAAGTATCCGGATATAATCAAGCCGATCTATCAGAAGGAAAACCAGTATTCAAAGGATGTCTGGATCACTGATGTCTATCAGGTCAGACGCTCTGCCGGCAAATACTTAGCTATATGCGAAGGTGACGATTACTGGACCGATCCCGGCAAACTTCAGAAACAGTACGATGCTCTGGAATCACATCCTGAAATAGATATATGCGTACACGCATCGACGCTCGTCAATGCGTCAGACGGATCGGTAAACGGCACCGTTGATCACGGTTCTGAGGTTACGGTTATTCCCGTCGAGAAAGTTATCGAGGGGGGCGGTGACTTCGTATCAACAAATTCGATCTTCGTCAGGAGGGAGATCCTCGCGGAAAGAAGAAAGTTTGTTGACGTATGTCCTTTGGATTATACATATCAGATCAGCGGATCTATAAACGGCGGTATGCTCTATCTTCCCGATAACATGTCCGCATACAGAGTCTCGGTTCCGGGTTCGTGGTCAGTTACATCAAATAAGAACCGCAAGGCGAATCTGAGCTTCGTAAAAGAGCTTATGGCCGGTCTTAAGCAGCTTGATACCGACACAAACAAAAAATATCACAGGACGGTAAGCAAAAAGTTATGGAGACTGTTCTTGTCAAAAGTGCATCTCAGACTGCTTATCATGTTTAAAAGGTAAATTGCAAAGGTAAAAGGATGGGAGAAAGCCAGACAGGGCATACAGGCAGCAAGGTAATGAACAGTTTCATCTGGAGACTGTTTGAACGTGTCGGCGCCAAGGGCGTCGAACTTATCGTATCCCTTATCCTGGCAAATTTCCTGGATCCTGAGCTTTTCGGCTCGATCGCGCTCGTGCTGGTAGTGATCACGGTCCTTCAGGTGTTCGTTGACAGCGGTCTGGGCAATGCCCTGATACAGAAGAAGGATTCCGACAACAAGGATTTCTCGACGGTTTTCTTCTTCAATATAGTTTTCTGCGCGGTACTTTATACACTGCTGTTCTTCACATCGCCCCTGTTTGCGAACTTCTATGACGATCCTTCACTGACGCCCATTATCAGGGTCTTGGGTCTTACCGTCGTGATCTCGGGTGTCAAGAATGTGCAGATCGCATATGTGTCGAAGACCATGCAGTTCAAGAGATTTTTCTTCTCGACACTCGGAGGAACAATATTTGCCGCTGTCGCAGGAATCTATCTTGCGGTTAACGGTTACGGCATGTGGGCGCTTGTTATCCAGTCGGTCTCAAATACCGCAATCGATACAATAATCTTATGGATAACGGTCAAGTGGAAGCCCGAATTCTATTTCTCCTTCAAAAGACTTAAGGTGCTTTTCGCTTACGGATGGAAGCTTCTTGTGTCCCAGCTCCTTGATACGGGCTATAACCAGCTCCGTTCGCTCATAATCGGCAAGAAATACACCAAGGATGATCTGGCTTTTTACGACAGGGCCAACCAGTTCCCGGGATTCATTACTGCGAATATCAACACATCAATAGACAGTGTTCTGTTCCCCGCGATGTCAGGTGTGCAGGATGACAAGGAGCGCGTCAAGTCTATGACCCGACGCGCGATGAAGACGAGCATCTTCCTTATGGCGCCGATGATGGCAGGTCTTGCGTGCTGCGCGACGCCTATTGTAAAACTGGTACTTAATGACACATGGCTGCCGCTCGTGCCATACATGATAATCCTCTGCATCAGCTATACTTTCTATCCGCTTCATACGGCGAACCTCAATGCCATCAAGGCACTGGGCAGAAGTGATATGTTCTTAAAACTCGAGGTGATCAAGAAGATCCTCGGCATAACACTTCTTCTGATATCGATGTGGTACGGTGTCATGGCGATCACGTTATCCATGCTGGCAAGCGACATCATCTGTCAGGTGATCAATTCCTGGCCGAACAAGAAACTCATCGGTTACGGGTACTTTGAACAGCTCAAGGATATCCTGCCGTCGATAATCCTCGCGTGGGTCATGGGTGGTATCGTTTACTGTGTCGGTTTCCTCGGACTTAATGAATATGTTACTCTCGCAATACAGGTTCCGCTCGGTGTTGCCATATATACTCTTGGCGCAAAGCTCTTTAAGATGGAGAGTTTTGACTATCTGTTGGACTTGATTAAGAGTATTATTGGTAAGAAGGAGAAGACCACATGATAAAACAGAAAGTGCTCATTTTCCCGGCAGGGACAGAGATCGCGTTTGAGATACAGAATGCCTTAAAATACTCCAAGTTCGTTGAACTGTACGGATGCAGCAGCATATCATGTCATGCGGAGTTCGTTTTCGAGAGATATATCGAAGGCGTTCCTTATCCTGATGATCCGGGATTTACTGCAGCTCTCAATGAGATAATCGACAGATACGGGATCGATTTTATCTATCCGGCTCATGACAGTGCCTGTCTGGCTCTGACAAGAAAACAGGACGAGCTTCACTGCAAAGTGGTTACATCGCCTCTTGAGACCGTGGAGATCTGCCGTTCCAAGCCTGCGACCTATGAATTCTTCAAAGGTGAGGATTTTATCGCAAGGACTTATCCTGAAGCTGATGATATCGACAGCTACCCGGTATTCTGCAAGCCTGCGGTAGGGCAGGGCGCGGAGGGTGCGAAAAAGGTTACCTGCCGCGAGGAGCTTGACCTTCTTTTGTCCGGTGATGAGAAGTATGTCATATGCGAGTATCTTCCCGGAGATGAATATACGGTCGACTGCTTTACTGACAGAAACGGAGTCTTAAGATCTTCGATCATGAGAAGAAGAGAGCGTATCAGAGCCGGGATCGCCGTCAGGAGCAGGGTGCTTCCCGAAGATGCCGAGGTGCGTTCCATTGCGGAGAAGATCAATTCTAAGATGGTCTTTTCGGGCGCATGGTTTTTCCAGCTTAAGCGCAACACCTCAGGTGAATACCGTCTCCTGGAGATATCTCCGAGGATCCCCGGGACTATGGGAACAACGAGAAATCTCGGGATCAATTATCCTATGCTGACCATCTTCGACATGATGGGATATGATATCGACATCATTAACAACGGTCAGGATATCCTACTGGACCGCGCTTTTATCAGCCGTTATCAGACAAGTGTAAAATATGATAAGGTCTATCTCGATTTTGACGATACGCTTTATCTCGGCGACAAGGTAAACATAACGGCGCTGGCGTTTGTGTACCAGTGCTTTAACAAGGGTATACCGGTAGTGCTGCTGACGATGCATGAGAAGGATATCTATGAGTCTCTGGACAGATTCAGGATATCGCGGGACCTCTTTGCGGAGATCATCCGAATACCGCCCGATCATGACAAGAGCGACTACATTACGGGCGAGAATGTCATCTTTATCGATGATGCTTTTTCGAAGAGGAAGAGCGTCCATGATAAACTCGGGATACCCGTATATGACCTCGATATGATCGAGAGTCTGATAGATTGGAGAATGTGATATGGATGAGATTCTGGTAACAAGATCTTCGATGCCATCTATTGAAGAATATACCGATGAGATAAAGGAACTGTGGGATTCCCACTGGCTTACAAATATGGGAGTCAAGCATAAGCAGCTTCAGAAGGAACTGGAGGAGCTTACCGGAGCAGAGCATGTGGCACTTTACTGCAACGGCCATCTTGCGCTTGAAAACATCCTTGAGGCACTGCAGCTTCCCAAGGGCGGTGAGATCATCACATCGCCGTTTACTTTTGCCTCAACGACCCATGCGATCATAAGATGCGGGTTTGAACCCGTTTTCTGCGATATTGATCCGGTAACATTCACGATCGATACGGATAAGATAGAAGAGCTTATCACTGACAGGACGGTCGCCATACTTCCTGTCCACGTGTACGGAAATATATGCAATGTCGAGAAGGTAGATGAGATCGCAAAAAAGCACGGGCTTAAGGTCATCTACGATGCCGCGCATGCTTTTGCCGTAAGCTATAAGGGTAAGAACTCGGCCTGCTTCGGTGACGCGTCAATGTTCAGTTTCCATGCGACAAAAGTCTTTAACACCATAGAGGGCGGCGCTGTCTGCTATCATGACGATTCGCTTGAACAGCGCCTGAAGGACCTTAAGAACTTCGGTATCCACGGACCCGAGGAAGTTGCTTATGTCGGCGGAAATGCCAAGATGAACGAGTTCTGCGCCGCAATGGGCATCTGCAACTTAAGACATCTTGATGAGGAGATCGGAAAGCGCAGTCATGTTGTTGCGAGATATAAGGAACTGCTTGGCGGGGTCAGCGGATTATATATCTGCCCCGAACAGAAAGACGTCACACCCAATCATGCGTATTTCCCGGTAGTCTTTGATAAAGAAGAGTTCGGCGCTGACAGGGATGAAGTGTTTGCAAAGCTTGAAGAGAATAATATTTTCGCGAGAAAATATTTCTATCCGATCACTACGGCTTTCGACTGCTATAAGGGCAGGTTCGATCCTGAGAAAACACCGGTGGCGCTTGATATCTCAAAACGTGTACTGACTCTTCCGATATATGCCGATCTGGCATTGGAGACCGTTGACAGGATATGTGAGATTATCCTGAGCCTTGCAAGGAGGTAATCTATGAAAGGCATTATTCTTGCCGGAGGAAAAGGCACCAGGCTCTATCCGAACACGATAGTTGTCAGCAAACAGCTGCTGCCTATCTACGATAAGCCTCTGATCTACTATCCGCTGTCGGTGCTCATGCTTGCGGGGATAAGAGAGATCCTTGTGATATCCACTCCCGAAGATATAGGAAATTACGAGAAACTCCTCGGAGATGGAAGTCAGTTAGGAATAAGCTTCTCTTACAAGATCCAGGAGACACCGAGGGGTCTTGCCGATGCGTTCATCCTGGGTGAGGAATTTATTGGTGATGACAGCGTGTGTCTCGTTCTCGGAGACAACGTGTTCTACGGTAAAGATCTGACAAGGATTCTGAAGAATTCGATTAAGCTCGCGGAAACAAACGGAGCTGTTATTTTCGGATTCCCTGTAAAGGATCCCAGGGCGTTCGGAGTGGTTGAATTTGACAGTGATTTCAACGCCATATCGATCGAGGAAAAGCCCAAAGAACCCAAGTCCAATTACGCGGTTCCGGGTCTGTATTTCTACGATAACAGCGTTGTTGAGGTCGCTAAGAATATCAAGCCCTCACCTAGAGGAGAGCTGGAGATAACTTCGGTCAACAATCATTATCTTAATGCCGGCAAGCTCAAGGTAATGACGATGGGAAGAGGTATCTCATGGCTTGATACCGGAACACCCAAAGGAATGCAGAAGGCGGGCAACTTTGTAAAGACAGTCCAGGAGATGCAGGGATTCTATATATCCTGCATTGAGGAGATCGCATGGAGAAGAGGCTTTATCTCCAAGGAACAACTTGTTTCTCTCGGGGAGAAGTATAAAATGACTGAATACGGTCAATATATTTTATCTTTGGTTGAAAAATAATATGGTAATCATCGTTACAGGCGGAGCAGGTTTTATAGGCTCAAACTTTGTTTTTCATATGCTGGACACGTATCCGGATTACAGGATCATCTGTCTTGACAAGCTGACTTATGCAGGCAATCTTTCAACGCTTAAGAGCGTTATGGATAACCCGAATTTCAGATTCGTCAAGCTCGATATCTGTGACAGGGAAGGCGTGTATAAGCTCTTTGAGGAAGAACATCCCGATATGGTCGTCAACTTCGCTGCGGAGAGCCACGTTGACAGAAGCATTGAAGATCCTTCGGTCTTCCTTCAGACAAATATCATCGGCACGAGCGTTCTGATGGACGCATGCAGGAAATACGGCATCAAGAGATACCATCAGGTATCCACGGACGAGGTTTACGGCGATCTTCCCTTAGACCGCCCCGATCTGTTCTTTACCGAGGAGACACCTATCCACACGAGCTCACCTTACAGCTCCTCCAAGGCAGGAGCTGACCTTCTCGTTATGGCATATAACCGCACATTCGGTCTGCCTGTCACGATCTCGCGCTGCTCCAACAATTACGGACCTTATCATTTCCCGGAAAAGCTGATCCCTCTTATGATCGCGAACTGCCTGAACGATAAGCCCCTTCCGGTATATGGCGAAGGCCTGAATGTCCGCGACTGGCTTTATGTAGAGGATCACTGCAGGGCGATCGACCTTATCATCCACAACGGAACCGTCGGAGAAGTTTATAATGTCGGCGGTCACAACGAGATGAGAAATATCGATATCGTCAAGCTCATCTGCAAGGAACTGGGCAAACCCGAATCGCTGATCACATATGTTACTGACCGCAAGGGTCACGATATGCGTTACGCTATCGATCCCACGAAGATCCATAATGAGCTGGGCTGGCTTCCCGAGACGAAGTTTGCCGACGGTATCAAGAAGACGATAAAGTGGTATCTTGATAACCGCGACTGGTGGGAAGAGATCATCAGCGGTGAATATCAGAATTACTATGAAAAGATGTACGGTGACAGATAATGGCAGAAAAGATTGCAACAATAGAAATGGTTCATGACAGGCTTTACCTTATGGCAAAGACTGTTACCGGTATACTCGAAAAGCACGACATCCCTTATTCCATTGCCTACGGCACTCTTCTGGGCGCGGTAAGGCATCAGGATTTTATTCCGTGGGACGACGATTTTGATATCTGGCTTTTCGATGATACATACGATGAAGCTGTTGAATATTTAAGAAATGAAATGCCCCCGGAGCTGTTCCTTGAGGATGCCAAGTCGGAACCGATGTATTTTCACGCGTGGGCACACGTTAAGGATGTAAACTCCGTTGCAAAGCATGACAAATATGCCCAGGACGCAGCCTATCAGCACAAGGGAATACATATCGATCTTTACAGATGCCCCAAGATCAGGGAATCCGATCTGTGGAAATACATTGATAATGAGAATGTTAAGTATTTCGACAGAAGGAAGGAAAAGGGACTCATCAGCGAAGAGGAATATAACCTCAAGATGGATAAGGTCCGTAAGGACATGGAGGAACATGCTTCTTTCAAAGGAGATCCCGGAAGGATTATTTATCTGTTCCTGATAGAGAAGCTTTATGTTGATGAGGATACTGTTTTCCCCCTCAGAAAATACAAGTTCAGGGATACCGAATTCTACGGATTTAACAGCGCGGACAAAGCGCTGACAACACTTTTCGGAGATTATATGTCGCTTCCTCCGGTCGAGGAGAGAATACCGATATACAGCGAAGTGATATTTTTAGACGGACAGGATTGATCCTGTTATCAGAGACAGAGATACCCGGAGGAACATGGCAGCACTAAGCGTACTGATGTCGCTCTACTTCAAAGAGAAGCCCGAATATGTCGAGGAATGCTTTCAGAGCCTTTTAAGACAGACTGTTCAGGCTGATGAGTGGGTTGTCGTTGAGGACGGCCCTCTTACTGACGAATTATACGCGGTGCTGGACCGTTACGGAAAAGAGCATCCCGGTCTTATAAAGCGGGTTCCTCTTCCTGAGAACAGGGGGCTGGGACTTGCGCTCCAGGCGGGCGTTCCCGAATGCTCCAATGAACTTATTGCCCGGATGGATACGGATGACATCGCCAGGGAAGACAGGTTCGAGAAGCAGCTTGCCGAATTTAAGAAGGATCCGGATCTGGACATTGCCGGAAGCCATATAGACGAATTCGAAGATACTCCGGAAACCATTGTCGCCAAAAGGATCGTTCCCGTGACAGACGAAGAGATCAAGAAGTATCAGAAGAAGCGCGACTCGTTCAATCATATGACCGTTATGTACAAAAAGAAGGCGGTGCTTGATGCCGGCAACTACCAGTCGTGCCCTTTGATGGAAGACACATATCTCTGGGTCCGCATGATGAAGAACGACGTGAAATGCATGAATATCGACGATTCACTGGTATATGCCAGGATCGGCAAGGATATGTTCGACAGAAGAGGCGGATGGTCTTACTTCAAGAAATACAGGACCGGCAAGAAGATGGTATATGCCACGGGATATATCTCATGGTTTGATTACGCATCTGTCATCATTATCCAGTTCGTGGTCGCTCTGGTTCCGAGACGTCTGCGCGGATGGATATTCAAGAAGATGCTGCACAGGAAGAAAAACGGATGATCATACTTCACATAGCCTCAATCAATTTTGATCCTTTCAGCGGTGTCTGCGTGGTCATGCCGCAGTATCTCATGGAGCAGGAAAAGCTCGGTCATCAGGTCGCTCTTTATAACTCGAAAGACAGTAAGACGGATGCTCCCGTATATCAGATCCCTCACATGGATAATTTCGATATCGATAAGATGCCGGAGCCGTTCAACAGACCGGACCTTGTCGTTTTCCAGGAATGTTACCGCAAGGAGCATCTCGGTGTGGGGAAACAGCTCGAAAAGAAAGGCATCCCATACATAATAATTCCTCACGGGGAACTCAGAAAAGAAGCACAGAAGGAAAAGCGTCTCAAGAAGGCCGCGGCCAACCTTCTGCTGTTCAACAGATTCACCGATAAGGCTCTGGCGCTGCAGTGCCTGTCAAAGGAGGAATACGACGCGACGGATTTCGGTAAGAAGAAATTCATTGCCACGAACGGCGTCGCTATGCCTCAGAAAAGGAAGACTGAATTCAGTGAGAGCGGACTCAAAATGCTCTATATCGGACGTCTTGATGCTCATGTAAAGGGACTGGACATCCTTCTCGAAGCAGTCCGCAAATGCCTGGATTTATTGAAGAGTAACAGTGTTACACTCGATATCTACGGTCCGGATTATGCCGGAAGGTATGCTCATATGGAGGAACTCATATCATCTCTCGGAGTGGGTGAGGTCGTGACTCTTCATCACGAGATCGTAGGTGAGGACAAAGTGAATAAGCTTCTGGAAAGTGACATTTTCGTTCAGACATCACGTCACGAGGGAATGCCCGGAGGTATCCTCGAAGCGCTGAGCTACGGTCTGCCGTGTCTTGTCAGCAGGGGCACAAATCTCGGCGAAAAGATCAGGGACAACGGCTGCGGCTGGATGGCTGAAAACGATGCTGACAGCGTCGCTGAGAGTATCAGGCGCGTAATAGAAGAAAAGGATACTCTTGGGGACAAATCCGTTAAAGCGTCAGCTTTTGTTGCTGACAACTATTCGTGGAACGTTATCATGAAGGAAACAATTGCTTCGTATCAGAAGCTCCTGGAAGAGAATAACGCTTCCGGTCTTCAGAAATAATAAGTGTGATCCACCCCGCTTACTAGGCCTTCCAAGGGATCGGTCCCGGGGTTTTCGGCAAGGTAACTTAATACAAAATCCGCCATCTGGAGCTGTTCCTCGGACACATAGTATCCTCTTCCGTTGACAGAGACATTATATTTTCCGGGTTCGCTCGGGGTCTTGGGCAGGATCTTTATCTCGAGATTGTCGGAGATAATGGTTATTCCCGCCAGACAGAGCTGCAGTTCGGATCCTTTCGGCGTCTGCCATGTTCCTATATCCTTGAATTCCGAGAAAGTAAGCGAAGTATCGTCATTATAAAAGCTTAAGAAACGGTATGAGTAGTCGAATGCGGTCATGTCAAAAGACTCTTCCACATAAAAGATATCTATCCAGCTGCAAAACTGATCCCTTGCCCCGTAGTCGTAGATGGTCGGATCTTCAGCTCCGATCATCATGGATATGTCGTTCTGCGAATGGAATCTGACATTTCCTCTCTGGAAGCCGTATGGACCATAGCCGATCTCCGTCTCGGAGACCTCAGCTGATGCTTCGGAGGTTTCCGCCACGCTTTCTTCAATTCCGGTGTCAGTGACAGTCTCAGTTGTGGCGGATGTTTCCGGCGTAACGGAAGGCTCCGTACTGGTGACCGGTTCCTCTGATGTCTCGGTTATGACAGTTGTCTCTGTTAAATCTGCGCCTGTCTCCTGTGAGGAAGTACCGGCAGCAGTATCACAGGCACATAAAAGCATGCCTGATATGATTATCAGCGCGGTCAAAGAACCGATCAGCGGAAATACTGATTTGTTAAAAATATTGCACATTCCTTTGTTTCCCCAAACATGTGCAATTATATACCTTTGCCGGAGATATTCCAGTATTTATCAGCTGATAGTCTTTCCCGAAGGCTTGTTGAAGAAGATCTTCTCCGCTGTGAACCCGAGGACAACGCTGCCGTTCCTGATAAAGGAGAAGGTGGAGCGCTTTTTCTCATAATCATTCCTGACTATGAGCTTGTCGAAAGTACCGGCTTCGCCTGTCCTTGCCAGATAATCCAGTGCCTCATTGCCGCAGTCACCCGGAACCGAGAAATCGATCCTGTCGCAAAGGCCCGCGCGGAGCAGCCACGGCTGGACTGAAAGAGACAAAGGAGCGTCGGCTCCCGGGAATATGGAGTGACGTCTTATTGAGAATTTGTATCTGTTGCTCTTGAGCTTTTTAACATTGACGGTGTAAAAAGCAGGGTACGGGGGCCCTGTAAAATCGTCAAAGACATCAGAGACGTCATCAAGACCCAGCTGTTGCCATCCGGAATTGATCTTTACGGGATCGTTCCTGTTAAACTCGTTGATGGCTTTGTCGATCTCGGCCTGGACTTCCTTCGAGAATTCAAGATCCGAATACAGTCTGTTTGTCTGATGGCGGACAAATGCCGAATAAGTCGCTTCAAGAAGGAGCTTAAGCCTCTTGACCTTCTGGTCGGGGAAGAGCTTCAAAGCCCTGGCGATCCTTATCGCGCTCTCCGGAAGGTGAGTGCCGTATTCGCCGTTCTCAAACCTGATCCTCGCGTCGTGATAGACCTGAAGATAGATGTTATAGGCAAGTATGGGATCCGGATTGCCGGCATCTCCGAGCAGGAGCATATCGGCAAACTTAAGCTTTGCTTCCGTAACGTTGTAATTGGAAGCGATCGCGAAATAAGAGAACGCCATGTCATAATCAGGTTTGCCTGTAAGTTTGCCGTCGTAATAGATAAATCCCAAAGTATTTGCGGCATAGCCGAAGCCGAATTCCTTGAGAAGGATATTAAGGACCCTTACAGCTTCCTTATAATCACATTTGAATGCGGAATTGCCTCCGTTGCAGGCAAATGCCTTTATCTTGAGGGCCTCGAAAACATGCTGTTCACATAACGTGTCCGTAAACTCAACGAAATGCGAGATGACATCTTCAGGCGCGTCTGACAGGAGAAGGTCGTTGTCCCAGTGATTAAGGAAAACGAGCATCTGGTCCTTCGTATAAGTTCTCTCTTCAGGGGGAAGCTCTTTATTCTCCTCGTAATTGTCAATGAGTGCTATAAGATCCGGAATATTCAGGATGTCAGAAGCAGTGCCTGCGGGAAAACTACTGTTCTCACTGACGGTATCCGTGATCCTGGAGATCCTTATGAGGATGGTCATGATCATCTCTTCGTCATTCTCGGGAAGAGGAGGCAGAGGGTATTCACATATCTTGTCGGGATCGGGTCCCAAAAGCTCATCCAAACAGAGATCCTCATAAAAATATGTGGTGATCGGATACCACCAGTCAAAAGCGAAGTCCTCGAAAGAAGTCTTATCCTCTTCGAAATGGGAAAGGGCAGTCTTCAGATCCGGCAGGAGCATCGGATATTCGGTCTCACACTGAACATCAAACCCGTTCTCGGGATAGGCGTCAAGATCCTTGCCGCCGACTGTCTCGATCCAGCCGATATCATACCTGCAGAGGTCTATCAGCTTGTCCTGTGTCATAAAGATGTATGGTTTGCGTTTGCTCATGCCTATATTATAGACGCGCGCGGCATCGTATAAAAGACCTTGACAAGTCCGTTAATGGGACAGTTATTCGACGGTAACGCTTTTCGCGAGGTTACGGGGCTTGTCGACATCGAGACCCCTTGCGCAGGATACATAGTAACCCAGGAGCTGAAGGGGAACGACGGCAAGAGAAGCGGCGAAGAGCTCATTTATCTTAGGTACATAGACCACGAAGTCTGCCGAATCCTCAATAGCGTAGTTGCCGAAGGATGTGAGGGCCATAAGATATGCGCCGCGGGTCTTTGTCTCGACCAGATTGCTTAATGTCTTCTCGTAAAGGCAACTCTGGGTAAGAACGCCGATAACGAAGGTGCCTTCCTCGATAAGGCTTATCGTGCCGTGCTTGAGCTCGCCTGCAGCATAAGCCTCGCTGTGGATATAGGAGATCTCCTTCATTTTGAGGCTGCCTTCAAGACAGATCGCGTAATCGATGCCGCGTCCGATAAAGAAGATGTCCTTCTGGGCCGCGAGCTTTGCGGCGAACCACTGGAGACGTTCCTTGTCTTCAAGGACCTTATTGATCTTCGCGGGGATCGACATGACTTCCGAAGAGAGTTCACGGGCTGTCTCCTCGGTGATAACGCCTTTGGTAAGAGCGAACTTGATCGCCAGGACATAGCTGACCGCGAGCTGCGCGGAATAAGCCTTGGTCGTGGCTACCGAGATCTCGGGACCTGCAAGAGTGTTGAGCACATAGTCAGCTTCACGCGCGATGGATGATCCGATGACATTAACGATAGCGAGAGTCTTGAGTCCTTTTGACTTAGCGTCTCTCAGGGCTGCGAGTGAATCCGCGGTCTCGCCGGACTGGCTTATGATCACGCAGAGAGCGTTTTTGTTAAGAGGCATGGTCCTGTATCTGAACTCGGACGCGAGCTCGCACCTGACCGGAATATTGGCGAGGGTCTCCATGATGTATTGTGTGGCACAGCCTACATGATAGGCGGAACCGCATGCGACGATATAGATCTGCTCAAAGCTCTTTATATCCTCGTCAGTGAGATTTGTGGAAGAAAGGTCGATCCTGTATGAATCGCCGTCAGGTACCATGACAGAGCTCAAAGTGTCGGATACTGCCTTGGGCTGCTCGTGGATCTCCTTCATCATGAAGTGCTCGAATCCGCCCTTCTCGGCAGACTCGGCATCCCAGTCGATCTCCGTAGGGGTCTTCTCGATAACGTCGCCGTCGAGGTTATAGAAGGTGACATTTCCTGCTTCGAGGCATGCCATCTCGAGATCGTCAATATAATAAACGGTCCTTGTGTACTTTAAGATCGCGGGAACGTCGGAAGCCAGATATGAGGCATCCTTGTCGTGACCTATTATCATCGGGGAATCCTTGCGGGCAACGAAGATCTTGCCGGGATGATCCTTGAACATTACGGCAAGGGCATAAGAGCCTCTTACACGCACCATTGTCTTGGCGAGCGCCTCGATGGGATCGTGGGTATATTTTTTGTAATAGTAATCAATAGTCTTGATGGCGACCTCTGTATCTGTCTCGGAATAGAACTTGTATCCCTTGCGGATCATCTTGTCGCGGAGTTCCTGATAGTTCTCGATGATGCCGTTATGAACGCCGACCACGTTATAGTCATCAACGATATGGGGATGGGCGTTATTCTCGGTAGGCTCGCCGTGGGTTGCCCATCTTGTGTGACCGATTCCGCATGTGCCTTTGAGGGCCGCACCGCCGTCAGTCTTCTCAGCGAGGACCTTAAGCCTGCCCTTTGCTTTTACGACTACCGGATTCTTCTCTCCGTCTCTTACCGAGAGTCCCGCAGAGTCATAGCCTCTGTACTCGAGTTTGGCAAGACCGTCCAGAAGGATGGGTGCTGCTTTTTTCTTTCCTGTGTATCCGACTATTCCGCACATAAAAGATGGTCTCCTTTATTTAATTAGGGTATTTTAACACAAATAAATCAGGCAGTATAAAAACTTTGCGGGTATGGTAATCATGCGCAAATGGTATAATTGCCGTTCACAAAACGTTTACGACATATGTCGAAAATAACTATTGATTATTGTCCGCAAACAATTTAAAGTAAGTTGGTTTTAAAAAGAGAAAGGGGAAGGTCATATGCTCGAACTGCAGAACATCAGCTTTCATGCCGATGACAAAGACATCCTTAAAGATATAAACCTCAGGATCGATGACAAATTTGTCGCGATCACGGGACCCAACGGAAGCGGTAAGTCCACATTGCTCAAGATCATAATGGGTATAATCACGCCGACATCAGGAAAGATCATTTTCGACGGACAGGATATTACGGATCTTCCCGTTAACGAACGCGCAAACATTGGTATCAGCTTTGCATTCCAGCAGCCTGTAAGATTTAAAGGCCTTAAGGTAAAAGACCTTTTGAGCATCGCGGCAGGCGAGGGCGTTGATGTCACAAAGGACTGTAAATATCTTTCCGCGGTCGGTCTCTGCGCTAAAGATTACCTTAACAGAGAGATAAATGACACGCTTTCGGGCGGTGAGATGAAGCGAATCGAGATCGCTATGGCTGCCGCAAGAGGCGGCAAGCTCAGTCTTTTCGATGAGCCTGAGGCCGGAATCGACCTCTGGAGCTTCCAGAGCCTTATCAGGGTTTTCGAGAACTTAAGAAAAGTAACCAACGGCAATATCATGATCATCAGCCACCAGGAGAGGATCCTCGAGATCGCCGACAAGATCATCTACCTTAAGGACGGTGTTATCGACAGATACGATGAATCGGCTAAGGTCATGAGCGAGCTCAACATGGGACGATACGGATGCGGCTGCGCATACTCACAGAAAGAAGGTGTCTGCAATGGATGATCTTGAGAAGAGAATGCTTAAAGAAGTGGCCGAGCTGGACAGCCTTCCCGTAGGCGCCTTCAACATCAGGAGCAACGGAAAGAGCGAAGCCAGGAATTCCACAGCCAATATCCAGATCGAATCACGTGAATCAGGTGACGGTATCAACGTTTATTTCAAGGACGGCACCAAAAATGAGTCCTGCCACATCCCGGTTATCATCAGCATGTCGGGTCACAAAGAATGCGTATATAACGATTTCTTCGTCGGAGAAGACTGCGATGTCACGATTATCGCGGGCTGCGGCATAAGCAACTGCGGCGGCCACGACAGCCAGCATGACGGTATCCATACTTTTCACATCGGAAAGAATTCAAAGGTTAAATACATTGAGAAACATTACGGCGAAGGCACAGGAACAGGCAAGAGATTCATGAATCCCACAACGGTCGTATATCTCGAAGAAGGTTCCACCATGGATATGGATACCTCACAGATCGCCGGCATCAATGACACATACAGGATCACAAAGGCGGAGATCGGCGCGGGCGCGACGCTCATCATGCACGACAAGATCCTCACAAACTACGACCAGACAGCCAAGGCCGAGATCACGGTGGATCTTAACGGCGAGGATTCCGTCTGTGACATCGTAAGCCGTGGTGTTGCCAAGGGCGAATCAGAGCAGGATGTTATTATCGATATATCAGGCAACGCAAAGTGCAAGGGCCATGCCGAGTGCGATTCGATCATCATGGACAAGGGCGTCATAGTCGCCACACCTAAGCTCAAGGCTACATGCGTTGACGCTTCACTGATCCACGAGGCAGCGATCGGAAAGATCGCAGGCGAGCAGATCACCAAGCTCATGACACTCGGACTTAACGAACAGGAAGCCGAGCAGAAGATCATCGAGGGCTTCTTAAGGTAAGTGCTCTGCGAATAAGATTTATGTTTACGGAGGATGTCTCAAAACGGCATCCTCTTTGTTTGACACCGCAGGTGATTATGACGACCAATATTGAAGTGGTAACGCAATGCGGCCTGGTGTACCGGATATCGTACCTGTTTTTCGCGAAAAAGAGTATGGTTGAGAGCAAAAATCGTATATTTGCTTGCCGGCGTACCATTCCCGGGAAAATACCGGTACGGTTTTTGGTACGGGCTCTCTTTCAGATCGAGCTCAGCCGTTTTTACCGCTTCTTCCTGACCTTCTGAAGCCGGCCAATGCTGCTTTGATCATATCCTTAACGGAATATGCCAAGACTCTTTTATTTAAAACAAATAAATCTGCAATTGTGGTAAAATTACTTTAACATTTTTCCTCGGAGGCGCGGCATATGGGACTTAATTTCCGTAAATCTATCTCTTTGGGCAAGGGCCTGAAGCTCAATCTAAGCAAATCAGGACCGAGCGTATCATTCGGCAAGAGCGGATTCAGACAGTCCGTTAATCTGAAGGGACAGGCTAGGACCACGGTAGGCATTCCGGGCACGGGAATCTATTATACGAAGACCAATAACGTCAAGAACCTTGTCGGAGGTCTTACCGGCAACGACACTTCCAAGAAGGGAAAGAAGACCTCGGGCAAAGCAGCTGATTCCAAAGGTTCCTCCAAGACGAAGGATGCAGCAAAGTCAGCAAAAGCAGCTCCGGCAGCCAAGCAGGTCAACGAAGAGCTCATCGCGCAGTCCAAGGCAAGACTCGAGGAGTTTGCTGCAGGCATCGATGCTCTCAAGTCAGTTCATAAGCAGTCTGACGGATATATCGACTGGGAGGCAATTGCTAACGGCGCGGTATCGGGCCAGTTAAAAGAACTCCAGCCTTTTGCTCAGAGCGTGCTGGCAGGCGATATCGATGCATATTTCAAGGTTATTGAACAGGTGGATCCTTTTGATGATCTTCTGGAATACGGAAGCGGATTTGAAGTCGGAACAGACGATCCGAAGCTTATGGAGATCGAATTCCAGGTTAAATCCGATGAGATCATTCCGGCTGAATACCCTGACATGAAGGCAAACGGCGAGATCGTCACGAAGGCTTTCAGCAAAACAGCTTATTATGAGCTCGTTCAGGACTATGTATCGAGCACGATGCTCAGGGTCGCAAGAGATACTTTTGCGCTCCTGCCCGTTCAGCAGGTCATCATACATGCCGTGGACAAGGTCCTTAATCCCGCCACCGGCAACGACGAGGAAGTTACTATCGCTTCCGTTAAGATCAAGAGGGATGCCATGGCAACGCTTAATTTCGAGCGAATCGACCCTTCGGACTGCCTCGAGAGCTTTGAATCCAACGTCAAGTTCAGGAAGACCTCAGGATACGCGCCCGTCGACAGGATCCTTCCCTGAGACATCCGCCGGGAAATATCCTCTTATATTTACAGATTGTAAACTTTCGGTTTGTATCCTGATAATAAACGCTCCGGTTTATTGCTTTTGGATATACTGCTGATTAGACTAACATCATAAGTGCTTTATCGGTAATTTGGTTTGGATGGTGAGGGCCCTGAATGGCTGACCGCAAGAGAATAGCTTTACTAGTTGCCCAGGCTGATGAATATTATCAGTCACGGTTCATTGAGGGCTTTATCAGCAGGGCTTTCGAGCATGACTGTGATGTGCTGGTCTTCGCGAGTTATCTTAAATATCAGAACAATATGGGCAGGGAAGTCGGCGAGACGTCAATCTTCTCGCTTGTGCCTTTTGAACAGTTTGACGCCGTGGCGGTCATGGCAGATACGCTTCAGTCACCCGGCCTGTCCGACAGTCTTGAAGAGATCATACACGAGCGCTGCAGGTGTCCGGTTGTATTTGTAGATAAAGAGAGCAAATATTTTCCTTCGATATTTCCGAATCACTACGGAGCCACCAAGCAGCTTATAAACCACCTTATCGAAGATCACGGATATACGGATATCGCTTATCTTACGGGCAAGGCCTGGCATCATTATTCAAAACAGAGACTTCAGGCATTTATGGACGCTATGTCCGAGCATGGTCTGACGGTCGGCAGGGACAGGGTCTTTTACGGAGATTTCTGGTACACGAGCGGAGAGAGTCTGGGCGCGCGCCTTGTTAAGAAAGGCGGAAATCTTCCGCAGGCTATAGCCTGTGCCAATGACTGTATGGCGATAGGTCTTGCGAAAGCTTTGGAAGAGAACGGCTTAAGAGTGCCGGAAGATATTGCTGTTGCCGGTTATGACTCAACGGAAGAGGGAAGATATTCCCCCAAGCCGGTAACTTCGTTAAAGATCCCTGCCGCAAGCATGGGTGTTTATGCTGTCGATAAGATCTTCAATGACATGGAGGGAAGGGAGACGCCTCCTTTTGAAGAGTACGGTGATTTCTTCTGCGGAAGGACATGCGGCTGCAGTGAAGATAAAGTCCAGTATGAGACTAAGCTCCGCAAGGTCTGGGACACCGATACCTCACACAACAGTGTATTCTCGTCATTTAACCATCTTGACGAGGATCTTGTAATACAGAATGATTTTGACAGTCTCATGAAGACAACGTTCTCATATGTATTCCAGATCAGGGATTTCGAGAGCTTCAGTATGTGTCTCAACGATAACTGGCAGCAGAAGGCAAAGTCTCTGGCCGGAACGATCGATGAATCAAGGATATCACCCGATATGCTGTCTGATACGGACAGGTTCTTTACTAGGAAGATGATGCATGTAATAGCGTGCAGACCGGAGAATCTCAGCTGTGACAGAGTAAGTGATGATGTCTTCTTTGACAGGAATGTTCTTATTCCGCGTCTTGAAAGCGAAAGGATGAAGCCGGAGGCATTTTTCTTTACCCCGATGCATTTTGAGGAGTCGACCTTCGGCTATGCTGTCGTATCCTTTACTGAACCGAGGTCATATAAGAGGTCTTACCGTTTCTGGCTCCACAGCATAATGAGAGGTCTGGAAAATTACAGAAGATACGATGAACTGGTCACGATCAACAAAAAACTTGAAGCAAGCCTTATCAGAGATCCGCTTACGGGTATCTTCAATTATAACGGTTTCCTGCAGCAGACTGCGGATATGATAGTCATGCACCCGTTAAAAGAAGACGAGAAGATAGGTGTTCTTGCGATCGATATAAAGAATCTGTCGAAGATCAACAACGATGACGGAAGAACGGCCGGAGACAATGCCATCATAAGTGTCGGCCGTTATCTGGGTGATGTATTCTCGCGCGGCCGAATCTACTGCATGGGCAATGGCGAGATGGTGGCCCTTGAAGTCATGAAGGCTCAGGATGATGCCGTAATCGTCCTTGAAGAAAGAGTCAGGGAGCTTTATGCCAGGATCGAGAGATATAACGATTCCCTCAGTGAAGGTTCAAGAAAGCTTGAAGTTTATTACGGTACTGCCGAAGGAAGACCCAGAACAAAAGCGGATTACGAGAATGTCGTAAGCGTTGCCCTCTCCAGAAAGAACGGACAGAAGATCAACTTCCAGAAGATGAATGCCGGCGGTCTTGATGAGACACAGATCGAGGAGGCGAAGGTCGTTAACGATATCCTCGATAAGAACAGGATCAATTATCATTTCCAGCCGATCGTCGATGCCCATACCGGTGATATCTTCGCTTATGAAGCATTGATGAGAGCCGATACGAATCCTTATGTCCAGCCACTGCTCGTTATAAAGTATGCGGGTATCTTCAACAGGCTTTATGATATCGAATACGCGACTTTCAATAATGTACTGAGCTATGTAAATGAACATGCCGATATGTTCAATCCCGATGCGAAGATATTCATCAATTCGATTCCCGGCCAGCGTCTTAAGAAGGAAGACATGGACGAGATCTCCGGAATGGCAAAGAATCTTACGGGAAGACTGGTAGTGGAATTCACGGAACAATCCGAGATCGATGACAAAGAACTGGCCGATATGAAGAAGGAATACCAGAAGTTCGGTTTTGAGACTGCGGTCGACGATTACGGTACGGGATACTCAAACGTAAGCAATCTTCTCCGTTATATGCCGAACTATGTCAAGATCGACAGGGCACTTCTCGCAAATATCCAGGAATCGCCGCAAAAGCAGCATTTCGTAAAGGACATCATCGAATTCTCGCACGATAACAACATTCTCGCACTGGCAGAGGGTATTGAGACTACCGAGGAGATCGAGACTGTTATCAATCTCGGAATCGATCTGATCCAGGGCTATTACACGGCCCGCCCGTCGGAGAATATTATCAAAGAGATCGCTCCGGAGGTAAAGGAAGAGATCGTAAGATACAGTGCAGGCAAGGCAAAGAACCGTACGAGAAGGGATTATGTTGCCGGAAGAGAGGCAAGGATATCGCTTCCTCTCCTGATAAAAGACGGATACAACACGATCCATGTCACTGCCGGACATGTTACCCACAGGGATCTTCATATCCTGGGCGTGCCAGGAGATGATGCCGTTATAAACCTCGAGATCGAGAGCGGCTATAAGGGAAAGATCGCTATCGAGAATTGCGCTTTCACGGGCAGGATGCATGATGCCGCGATCACCATCGGGGAAAACTGCGAAGTTGTTCTGTCACTTACCGGCGAGAATTCCCTGAGCGGAGGCGGAATAAAGGTAGCTCCGAAGTCCACTATGACATTTGAAGGCGTAGGCAATCTTTCGATAATATCAACCGGTGTCGAGACCTTCGGTATCGGCAATGATATGGATTCCTATCATGGCGATATCGTCTTTGACCAGGATGGCAGGATCGAGATCTCCGTCAACGCGAACAAGAGCGTGGCAATAGGAAGCGGTCTGGGTGGTCATATCACCGTAAGAAGAGGTATGTATAAGCTGAACCTTATGGGCCAGTCTTCTGTCGGAATAGGTTCCATCTCCGGTGATATCGATCCGATCATAAGCAACTGTTATCTTGAGATAGCAAGTGTCGCGCTCTCGGGAATCGGAATAGGTTCCATCATGGGCAGGTGCGACATGATGATCGAGCACTCCTCACTGAACATGGATTTCAACGGAAACGAAGTGGTAATGGTAGGATCAAAGCACAGCGAAAAGCTTCAGATAAGCATCTACAGTGCCACGATAAGCATGAAGTCGAAAGCGCATGATATCACGGCACTCGGTTCCGCTACGGCAGCGCCTTCGAGCATCACGATCGATCATGTCTCATTGAGGGTCGATCTCGGAGGCAAAACTGCGGGTATCTACAGAGGCATGGATAAGCGTGTCAAGATCAGAGTATCGAATTCCAAAACGGAAGGAAGCATCTTTACGGGACTCGATATCCCGGGTCATATCAGCGATATGGATTTCAAGGTCACCGGTTCTCTCACAAAACTCGACATCAACGGCAATATGCTTGTCGAGAATACTATGAGCGAACGCGGAGACAGTCAGTGATCAGCCGTCTTTATTTCAGATCCAGATAGATCGGGCAGTGATCCGATCCCATGATGTCTGTCATCATATTTGATTCTTTGACGCGGGAATTAAGCCCGTCTGTGGTAAAGAAATAATCGATCCTCCAGCCTACGTTACGCTCCCTTGCGGCAGTCTTGTAAGACCACCAGGTGTAACATTCCTTATCATCGGGATGGAGCATCCTGAAAGTGTCCGTAAGACCTCTTTCGATGAACTTATCCATGTATGCGCGTTCCTCGGGAAGGAAGCCAGATATCTTTGAATTTGCCTTTGGGTTTGAAAGATCGATCTCCTTATGGGCGGTATTTACGTCGCCGCAGCAGATGACTTCTTTGCCATGCGCTTTAAGGTCATCGACCTGATCAAGGAAGCAGTCGTAGAATCTGAGCTTGAACTTAACGAAGTCGTCGCCTCTTCCGCCGTTTGGGAAATAGATGTTGAAGAGTACAAAATCGCCGAAATCGGCTTTTATGACCCTGCCCTCGTGATCGAATTCCTCGACGCCGAATCCGAATTCAATGCTTAACGGCTCTGTCTTTGAATAGAGTGCCGTGCCCGAATAACCTTTGCGTTCAGCTGAATAAAACCAGCTCTTATATCCCGGAATATCCGTTATCTCAGGTCCCAGCTGTTCTTTAAGAGCTTTTATCTCCTGGAGGCCGATGATATCGGCGTTTATCTTCCCAAGACTTTCCGCAAAACCCTTTGTTGCGACTGCCCTTATACCGTTTACGTTCCAGCTTGCTATTCTCATACTCTGCCTCGTGAATTATAATTGCTTATGTGATTTTACTCTAAAACGGCTTCGGAAGGAAAGGGATATGCGGATACTGGGCGCCATGCTCGGAGGGACGATCTCATCTTATAACAGTTCAGGCACGGTCAGGCTTGGTGAGCCTTCTTTCGTGCGTGATCTGCTGGCGGTAAGATTCCCGGAGCACGAATTTATTTTTCCGGGATTTACAGCATATTCTTCCGAAAATGCCACCCCATATATATACCGTGACGCGCTCAAAAAGATCATCAGTGAAGCGAATAACGGCAGCTTTGACGGGATACTTATCACGCACGGGACCGATACATGCGCTTTTTTCGCCCAGCTTGCGTCAAGGGTACTGGCATCTCTGAAGATCCCGTTTGTCATAACCGGGTCTGTCAAAGCTCCTGATTCCGATCCTTATGAGGCTTCAGGCAATGTTGAATATGCGGTCAGATGCATTGAAGATGGCAGGACCGGCGTCGTTTTCAGGGACGGTGAGGGCAGGCAGAAGCTTTATGCGGCGCACCTGATCACTTCCCCTGACATAAAAGGGATCTATTCAGAGTATGAAGGCGGTATCGTGCCTGAGGCAAGGGACTTTGCGGATTTCCTGATGAAGGAAAGGCTCCCTGAGATAATGGTGATCCCCGCATTCCCGGGAACGGTTATTGCGCAGACGGGCTTTGACAGGGTTCTTATATGCTGCAACCATTCGGGTACAGCTTCAACTGAACTGGTTAATATGGTAAAAAGATTGTCATCTGAGGGAATAATGTGTTTTATGGCTCCCATCCCCCAGGATACCGGTGTATATGAGAGCAGATCCCTGTTAAGGGATGCGGGCGCGGTCGAACTGCCCGGAATGCCTGTTGAGGGAGCCTGGTGCGAGGTATTGCTGAGATGAGTCTGCCGCCTAAGATAATTGATCAGAACGGTCAGGAATCGTTCGGAGGAAGCCAGATGTGGCTTCCGGATAAGATGCTCCTTAACAGCGGATGCGGAATAATCGCGGGACTTGACGCTATTATGCGTCTCAAGGGCGAGGAAAGGATGCCCAGGGAAGAGTATTTCAAAAGATTCTTTGATGCTAAAGATTATATAAGACCTTTAACCATAGGTAAGAACCGTGAAGCAAGGCAGCTCCTGGGAAAAGAATTCCTGGGAAGCTTCGGTGTAAGCGCGGGGAGATTCAAAAAAGGCATAAAGAAGCTTGCCGTCAAAGAAGGCCTCAATATCCGGGTCAGGCCGTTCAGGTTCAGATGGTGGGAGAAGATCCCGGAATATCTTAAGGGCGGAGATCCGCTGGTCATGCTCATTACCGCCCCGTTCGAAAATGTCTCTATCGAGATGCCGTCGGGAACAAAAGGCAAACTGGGTTTCCACTGGGTTACCATCACGGAGATGGAAGGAGATACGCTCACGGTCTCTTCCTGGGGATGCAAATGCAAAATGTCCGTAAAGGAGCTCAGACGGTTTAATGTTATTTTGCACTTTTATTCCGTTTCGTTGGAAAATAAGAGCAACATAGTGTAAGGTTATTGTCGTAGATTATATTTATATACAAACCGGGAGGGTGCTGGAAATGAATAATGAGATTGCCGAGCAGATCAAGGGAATGCTGGTTGAGAGACTCAGGATACCTGCTGATGAGCTCGAATATGATTCTGAACTTTTTGGAGAGGATATAGGACTTGATTCCATTGATTCCATCGAGATCATTGTAGGAATCGAGAACCTCTTCGGAGTAGATCTTTCCGGTTCAGGCGCAACAAAAGAAGATTTCCGTTCTATCGAGACACTTACGGCATTTGTAGAAGCTCATAAAGAGGACTGACAGATGCTTAACGAAAAACGGTGCGTGATCACCGGATTGGGACTTGTCTGTGCTATCGGCGATAACACGGATGAGTGTTTTGAGGCGGCATTAAACGGCAGATCCGGAATTGCCGACGCCGCAAGTTTTGACACAACCGACTGTTATTCACATAAGGGCGCTGAAGTAAAGCTGTCCGATGAGGAACTGGCAGGCGGCAAATACGACAGGACCACTGCTCTCGGTATAAAGGCCGCAGGCGAAGCAATCAGGGATGCCGGGATCGATATGGATTCCGAAGACGCTGCCGGGGTGGGCGTACTTCTCGGAAGCTGCATCGCGGGAGCTGCCTGCGTTGACAGATACTATAATGAGAAAGCAGCCGGCAGAAAGGGCGATGTAAATGACCTTAAGGCGATAACAGCTTCCGTTATCGCGGGAAATGTCGCCGATTACTACAATGCCGGCGGAATAACAGCTAATATCGTAAACGCGTGCGCTGCGGGAACTTTAAGCATCGCGCTTGCAATAGACCTCATCAGGGGCGGCAAGGGCGAGATCTTCCTTGCGGGCGGATGCGACTCGTTCTCATCTCTTGCCTATGCGGGATTCCATGCTTTAAGGGCGCTTGCTCCTTCCGACTGTTCCCCGTTCAATCACAGTGACGGAATAACCCTCGGTGAAGGCGCGGGAGTTCTGGTAGTCGAAAGCTATGAACATGCCGTAAAACGCGGCGCTAAGATATACTGTGACGTTCTGGGTTCGGGCGTCAGTTCAGATGCCTATCACATCACAGCTCCGAGACCGGACGGCGAAGGCCAGATGAGTGTAATCAACCGTGCCATAAAGAATTCGGGACTGGATTTTACGGATATCGGCTATGTTAATGCGCACGGTACCGGAACCGCCAAGAATGACGAATCGGAGTTTTTGTCGCTTAAGACACTTTTCGAAAACAACAAGGACTTATACGTAAGTTCGACCAAGTCCATGACAGGACACTGTCTGGGCGCGGCAGGCGCTATCGAGGCCGTGCTCACGGTCAAGGCTTTAAAGGAAGGCAAGCTTCCGCCTACGACGGGCTTCTCGGAAGATGACCTCAAGGTGCTTGAAGAGAAGTCAGGCGATATCAATTTTATTGCCAATAAACCGGTCGAAAAAGAGATCAATTACGCGATGTCGAACTCTTTTGCGTTTGGCGGCAACAATGCGAGCATTGTTTTCGCGAAGGAACCGAAAATGCTGAATCTGGCCTGCCCCAAGCAGAGCCTTTATGTTACCGGCATCGGTACAGTAAGCGGCGAATACGACGGGAATTCCGGAGATTATAAGGCGAAGCTTGATACGGATACATTCAAAGCATATGGTGTTAAGTCCGCGTTCTTAAGAAAGCTCGACAGACTGTCGCAGCTCCAGATCCTGAGCGGAATCAGGGCATTGGAAGATGCCGGGATTACCGTTACTGAGGAGAACGAAGGGATAATCGGCATCTGCATCGGAACAGACGACGGTCCGATGACCGAGATTGCCAATTTCCAGAAGGGGATCATTAAGGATGGCATCGACAAGGGAAGCGCGTTCGCCTTCCCGAATACCGTTTACAATGCGGCGGGCGGATACCTGAGCATTGCCACTGGAATAAAAGGTTATAATGTTACTATCGCAAACGGTTACCAGTCCGGTCTTCAGAGCGTCTGCGCCGCAGCCGGCGCGATAATGTTCGGTTATGAGAACATCATGCTCGCGTCCGGAACAGATGAATGTACCGATATCGATGACGAGATCTACGATGACCTCGGACTCAGAGGCGAAGGAAAGATGACACTTGGCGAAGGTTCCGTTACCTGCGTTATCGAGAAGGATTCCTCCGCTGCCGAAAGAGGCGCGAAGCGTTATGCGAAGATAGCCGGATTCTCTTCCGCAAGAGATACTTCAGGTGACAGATCCGACAACACGAGAATGTCGGAAAAAGCTCTTACTGAAGCTGTAATGAACGTATTGGAGGAAGGCGGCATGAAGCCTTCGGATATCTCGCGGATATACGGTTTCGGCAACGGTATAGAGAGCATCGATAACTTCGAGAAGGATGTATATAAGAAGATATTCGGTGATGATATAGAGATCGTACTTGTAAAGAAGGATTACGGTGAAGCGCGTGCGGCATCTTCCTCTTTGCAGTTTGCTATGCTTGCAAAGGATATTTACGAAGGCGAATTCGAAAACGGTATAGCGGTATCGTTCGGATCAAGCGCACTCTATACGGCAGTTTTGCTTACCAAAGCATGATCTGAAAAGGCGGGCGGCATTATGGGAAAAACAGCAGTTGTTACAGGCGGTTCCAGAGGAATAGGCAAAGCAATAGCTTTAAGGCTTGCCAGAGACGGTTATGACATAGCTCTGAACTATGCGAATAATGATGAGGCTGCAAAATCCGCTCAGGAAGAGATCGCCGCATCAGGTGTCCGCTGTGATATCTTCAAGGCGGATACTTCAGACATCGCCCAGGTCAAGGCAATGTTCAAAGACATAAAGAAGAGCTTTGAGACTATTGATGTTCTGATCAATAACGCGGGAGTGGTGGATGACGCTTATCTTCTCATGATCAGGCAGGAATCCCTTGAAAGAAGTCTTGCGATCAATATTCAGGGCTACATCAACTGCGCGCAGGCCGCAAGCCTTAAGATGTGCTCACAAAAGAGCGGTAAGATCATCAACATATCTTCTGTCAGTTCCGTTCTCGCGGTTCCCGGACAGACTGTCTACAGCGCGACCAAGGGCGCAGTCAACTCCATGACGCAGACGATGGCAAAAGAACTTGCTCAGTATGGTATTCAGGTAAATGCTGTCGCACCGGGCTTTATCGGCACCGACATGATCAAGTCGATCCCCGGAGATCTTGCGGAGAAATATCTGGATGCAGTGCCTATGAAGCGCTTCGGCACCGCCGATGACGTTGCTGATTGTGTCGCAAGTCTTCTGACTGATGCCTTCGCTTACATGACCGGACAGGTTATCATCCTTGACGGAGGTCTGAGCCTCTGATGTCAGTTTTTTCGAGGCAGATTTGAAATGAAAGTACTTATCCTCAACGGCAGTCCCAAGCTCGAAAGAAGCAATACGCTTAACGTAACTAATGCGTTCGTGTCCGGTTTTCCCGAAGGCACGGAAGTGAAAAGGATCGATATCTATGCCAAAGAAATAAAGCCCTGCAGAGGCTGTTTTGCCTGTTGGGCATCCAAGGACGGCACATGCGCCATTAAGGATGATATGGCTGAGATCATTTCCGCCATCAAAGAGTCGGATGTCATTATCGAGAGCTTTCCTTTGTATTTTTACGGCATGCCCTCGCAGCTCAAGGCAGTTACCGACAGGTGCCTGTCCCTGGCCGAGCCTTACATGGGCGGCAGGAGTGATGACGGGCAGACCTTCAACAAGATGAGGGATGATTCGATCTTCGAAAAGAAGTTCGTCATTATCAGCTCCTGCGGATATGTTGAGCTTGAACCGGTCTACCCGGCTCTTCTCGCTCAATACGACCTGATCTGCGGAGGCAGGGACAGATATACTGCGATCCTCTGCGCCATGGGTGAGATCTTCATGACCGGAAGAGCCAAGAGACAGATCCGGGTTTATCTTGATGAGGTCAAGAGGGCAGGGACCGAATACTGTGAAAACGGTTATAAGATAAGCGCCGAGACCATCAGGAAACTTCAGATCCCGATACTGTCACCCACGGGCTTCGAGACGTTGACGAGTTCCCACATGAACGAGGGCGGCTGGGCAGCAAGCCGGTTTGAGAAGTAATCATCCCCGGACGGAAAGACACGGGTTCTTCTGCTTATCCCAAATTGAATTATTTGCAGTTTTGGGATAAATATCTTCAATGTGATCACGGCAGCCCGTGAAATCGGCTGTGATCTTTAATCTGACGTTCGGAATGAACAGTACTGTTGTGTGAACACCTGATCCTATTATCAGATGATGGCCAAGCCCAGCCTCAAACAAGGCGGGATTCCCAATAAACAACGTATTTCGCAAAATAGTTTGATTATCAAAACGCTTGACAGAACGGGCATTGTTGTGGGATACTTTGACAATCAAACTATTCAACCTGAGGGACTACTATGTCCAAATAAGGTTTTGCGTATAGAGAGTTTAAAGAGGTTCTAATAATGACAGGCAGAATTATAGGGCTCGGATCGTACATCCCGAAGAAGGTCGTTACCAATGATGACTTTGCCAAGTTCCTTGATACCAGCGACGAGTGGATCACCGAGCGTACCGGAATTAAGGAAAGGCATATTGCGGATCACATAACGGAGAAGCCGTCCACAATGGCTGTTGAAGCAGCGAAAAAGGCTGTGGAAGATGCGGGCATTGATCCAAAGGATATCGACTTTATCGTTACGGCATCCACGACATCTGACTCAGTTATCCCCGCTTTATCATGCATCGTTCAGAGAGAGCTCGGTGTATCCGAGAACTGCGGATGCTTTGACGTGGTATGCGCCTGCCCCGGATTCATCGTAGCTTACAACACCGTTCAGAGCTTTATTGAGACAGGCAACTCCAAGCTCGCTCTTGTAATCGGTACAGAGTGCAATTCAAATTTCGCAAACTTTGAGGACAGAGGAACATGCATCCTCTTCGGTGACGGCGCAGGCGCTGCAGTTCTTAAGGCTGAAGACATCAAGCGCAATGAGTTCATCATGAGATCCTCAGGATACAGAAGCGACTGCCTCACATGCCAGGCCGCAAGACAGCCCGACAGATGGGAAGAGGAAGGCTTCAAGGAATTGACTTCTTTCGCAATGCAGGGAAGAGAAGTATTCAAGTTCGCGGTTACTGAAGTCCCGCAGATCATCAAGGATCTTGCGGAGAAGTTCAGCTTTGATCTTGAGAATGATGTGGATTATTTCATCCTTCACCAGGCTAACGCAAGGATCATCGAAGCTACAGCAAAGAAGCTCGGCATCCCCAGAGAAAGATTCCCCATGAACATCAGCAGGTACGGCAACGTATCTTCAGCAAGCATCCCGATGCTCCTTACGGAGATGAAGCAGGACGGCAGGCTCAAGCCGGGCATGAAGCTCGTGCTCGCAAGCTTTGGTGCCGGTCTCACATGGGACGCTAACTACATCGTTTACTAACCGTTTTCGAAAAAAATAAAGGAGACTCCAGACATGACAAGAATCACAGATCTGATCGGTATCAAGTATCCTATCTTCCAGGGCGGTATGGCCTGGGTTGCAGACTGGCACATTGCATCTGCGGTATCTGAAGCAGGCGGTCTCGGCATCATCGGTGTCGGCGGGGCAGACGAGAACTGGCTCCGTGACCAGATCAAAAAGTGCCGTGAAGCTACTGACAAGCCTTTCGGCGTAAACCTCATGCTCATGAATCCCAGAGCTCCGGAGATCGCAAAGGTTATTGCCGAAGAGAAGGTAAAGGTCGTTACAACGGGTGCAGGTTCACCTGAAAAGTACATGGCTATGTGGAAGGAAGCAGGCATCATCGTTATTCCTGTCATTGCGGGCGTTGCTCTCGCGAAAAGAATGGAGCAGTGCGGTGCCGACGCGGTTGTCGCAGAGGGTACAGAATCCGGCGGTCATATCGGCGAAGCAACAACTATGACACTGGTTCCCCAGGTCGTTGACGCTGTATCTTTCCCGGTTATTGCAGCAGGCGGTATCGCCGACGGCAGAGGAGTTGCTGCAGCATTCATGCTCGGCGCCGAGGGTGTACAGTGCGGAACTGTATTCTGCGCATGTGATGAAGTAAATGTTCATCCTAACTACAAGGATATGGTCATCAGGGCAAGGGATAACTCCACAAGAGTTACCGGAAGATCTTACGGTCACCCTGTAAGACAGATAAGAAATCAGCTTTCAAACAAATACCTTGAGATGGAGCAGAGCGGTGTTACTTTCGAGGAGCTTGAGGGACTTACAGTAGGAAGTCTCCGCAAGGCTGTTGTCGAAGGCGATACAAAGGAAGGCACTTTCATGGCCGGACAGATCGCCGGTCTTGTTAATGAGATAAGACCTGCAAAGGTGATCATCGAATCGATGTTCGCCCAGGCAGATGAACTTTTGGGAAGGAAACTCGAAGCATAATGAGTATTGCATTTTGTTATCCGGGCCAGGGCGTTCAGCACGTCGGAATGGCCGAAGGTTTTGTTAAGGCGGACAGCCGTTATGCCGGCATGGTGGCTAAGGCTTCCGAAGCTTCAGGAGTTGACATGAACAGGCTTCTTTTCGAGCCCAACGAAGACATCAACATTACTGAATACACACAGCCGGCGCTCGTTACGGCATGCTGCATCATCACGGACGCGCTTTTCGAAGCGGGCATCAAGCCGGACGTTACGGCAGGTCTGTCACTCGGTGAATACTGCAGCCTTTATGCCGCAGGCGCGCTGAGCTTTGAGGATGCAGTAAGACTTACCAGGATCAGGGGAAGACTGATGTCAAATGCCGTTCCCGCAGGTGAGGGCACTATGGCTGCGATCATCGGTCTTACAAAAGATCAGGTGGAAGCAGTAACTGATACGATCAAAAATGTATGGCCCGCCAACTTCAACTGCCCCGGTCAGATCGTTATCACGGGCAGGAAGGAAGCAGTTCACGAGGCTATGCCCAGACTCGAGGAAGCAGGTGCCAAGAAGGTTGTAGAGCTTAATGTATCTGGTCCTTTCCATTCACCTCTTCTCAAGATTGCAGGAGAGGAACTCGGAAAAGAACTTGAGAAGGCTGAACTCGGAGATCTTAAGATCCCTTATTTCGCGAACGCAAGCGCGGAAAAGATCACGGACAAGGCTCAGATTAAGGACCTTCTCGAGGCCCAGGTGTCAAGCCCCGTAAGATGGGAGCAGACGCTCTATGAGCTCGAAAAGATGGGCGTTGATACGATAATCGAGGTCGGCCCCGGAAAGACAATTGCGGGATTTGTAAGAAAGACAGTTCCTTCAATAAAGGTAATAGGTGTTGCAACACCTGAAGATCTGGAAGCATTAAAGGAAAAACTCGGCTGATTCAAGGAGGTACAGATCATGTCAGAGAATACTGGAAAAACAGCAATCGTTACAGGCGCTTCAAGAGGTATCGGAAGAGCTATCGCAGTAAAACTCGCAAAGAGCGGCTATAACATCGCTATCGTTGATGCATGCCCCCTTGAGATGAGCAAGGATTGTGAGGATGAGGTCAAGGCTTTGGGCGTTGACGCTAAGGCATACCAGTGCAATGTTGCCGATTTCGAGAAGGTCGGCGAGACAGTCGCGCAGATCACTGAAGACTTCGGCGGAATCTATATCCTCGTAAACAACGCAGGCATCACAAGAGACAGTCTGCTACTCAAGATGACAGAAGAGAATTTTGATGCTGTCATCGCGGTAAACCTTAAGGGTACATTCAACTTCATCAAGCACGTCACACCTGTCATGATGAAGAAGAGAGAGGGAAGAGTCGTAAGCATTTCCTCGATTGTAGGACTCGAAGGACAGGCCGGCCAGGTCAACTACTCTGCTTCAAAGGCAGGCGTCATCGGCGTTACAAAGTCATGCGCAAGAGAGTTCGCTTCAAGAAACATCACATTCAACGCGATCGCTCCCGGATATGTTGAGACTCCCATGACTGCTGTTCTCACCGACAAGCAGAAGGAGGCGATCTTCGCGATGATCCCTCTTAAGAGATACGGTCAGCCCGAAGATATCGCCAACGCAGTCAACTTCCTCTGCTCTGAGGATGCTTCTTACATCACGGGCCAGGTATTGAGCGTAGACGGCGGAATGCATATGTAATCAAGTGCCTGTCCGGCACACCGAAAATAATGATCACGGAGAAATAAGTTAATGGCAAACAGAGTCGTAGTAACCGGTATGGGTGCGATCACCCCCCTTGGAAACAGTGTTGAGGCTTTCTGGGAAGGTCTCAAAAAAGGAAAGGCCGCAACCGCGCCGATTACCAAGTACGATACCAGCAATTCAAAGGTAAAGATCGCCTGCGAGGTAAAGGATTTTGACCCGCAGAACTACATGGACTTCAAGACTATGAAGCGTATGGAACCCTTCGCTCATTTCGCAGTCGCTGCGGCAAAGGAAGCGGTCGAACAGTCAGGTCTTGATATGACAAAGGAGAACCCTTACAGAGTAGGCGTTATCGTCAGCTCGGGTATCGGATCGATGCAGGCTCATGAGAGAGAGCAGGTAAGATACGAGAAGTCAGGCAAGATCGCTCCTATGTATATCCCCATGATGATCGCCAACATGGCATCGGCCAACATCGCGATCATGTACGGAATGAAGGGCATCAACACATGCGTTGTTACTGCGTGCGCCACAGGTCTTCACTCGATAGGTGATGCTTTCAAGGCGGTTAAGTATGGCGATGCCGATGTCATGGTAACGGGCGGATGCGAGGCAGCTGTCTGCAAGACAGGTGTTCAGGGCTTTGCCGCACTCACGGCTCTTTCCACAAACGAGGATCCCGAGACCGCTTCAAGACCGTTCGATAAGGACAGAGACGGTTTTGTAATCGGTGAAGGTTCAGGCGTTCTCGTTCTCGAGAACTATGAGCACGCAAAGTCAAGAGGCGCAAACATCCTCGCCGAGATCGTAGGATACGGCGCGACATGCGACGCTTACCACATCACTTCACCCGCAGAGGACGGATCAGGCGCCGGTGAAGCAATGATCATTGCCATGAAGGAAGCAGGCATCAAGCCTTCCGATATCGACTACATCAATGCGCACGGAACATCGACACACCACAACGATCTTTTCGAGACACGCGCGATGAAGTATGCTTTCAAGGAAGATATCTACAATATCTCGATCAACTCTACCAAGTCCATGATCGGCCACGTATTGGGCGGTGCCGGCGGCGTTGAGCTCATCACATGCGTCAAGTCTATCCAGGACGGTTTCGTTCACGTTACGGCAGGCTCAAAGGAGTCTGAAGGCGAGATGGACCTCGATTACACATTTATTGAACCGAAGAACCGCAATATAGTTTATGCTATGACTAACAACCTCGGATTCGGCGGACACAACGCATCGCTTATAGTTAAGAAGTTCGAGGAATAAAAGCAGCAGCTTATCAACAGGAGGATACTGCAATGGCAAATCCGCTTACCACAACTGAGATCATGAAGATCATTCCCCACAGACACCCGTTCCTTCTCATCGACAGGGTTGAGGATTATGTTCCGGGTGAATATGCTATCGCTTATAAGAATTTCACTTATGACGAGTATTTTTTCAGGGGACACTTCCCGGATTATCCGATCGTACCCGGAGTTATTACGGTTGAGGCACTTGCACAGACTGGAGCTGTCGCGATCCTTTCCAAGGATGATTTTGCAGGCAAGATCGCGGTATTTGCCGGTATCGACAACTGCAAGTTCAAGGCTGCCATCTATCCCGGCGATACTGTAAGGCTTGAGACAAAGATCATTGCGGTAAAGGGACCTGTCGGTCTCGGCGAAGCTGTTGCGACCGTTGACGGCAAGGTGGCTGTCAAGGCAACACTTAAATTTGCGATAATGCAGTGACAATCTGAATACTTTTTCTGATTTTTATGTCATAAACCGATGACGTCAGGTATACTTTGGCTATACTCCGGATCTATAGGAGGTGCCCAATGGATACCGAAATGCTCTTACAGCAGATGACCGTCGAAGATAAGGCCAGGCTCCTTTGCGGAACCACGCCGTTCTCGATCGGAGGTTTTGAAGCGTCGTGCGGCTTTATCCCGGAACTTAATATTCAGGACGGCGGTACGGGTGTCAATCACGGACACCTGTTTACGCGTCTGTTCGGAAATCTTTCCGATGAACACAAGGCTGCTGAACTGATGGATATACTGTTCAGTTACTTTGAGCCCGCAAAACTCTCAAAGCAGGAGAAGGTATTAAGAGATAAAGCGGAAGCTTTTCTGACGGAATACCGCAATGGAATCGATATTGCGCCCGGATGCTATCCGCCGGGCATACTTCTGGGAGCCACATGGGACCCTCAGACCGTTTACGAGACCGGCAGGGTGCTCGGAATGGAGGCTGCGGTCTATCATATCGGCGTACTCCTCGGAACCCCGAACTGCAACATACTGAGAGAGCCTGTCAACGGCAGGTTCTTTGAAGGATATTCCGAAGATCCGTTCCTTACGAAGATCCTGGCACCCGAGATGTGCAAGGGCGTTGAGAGCATGGGGATCGCGTCGGATGTAAAGCATTTCGCGTGCAACAATCTCGAGATCAACCGCAAGACAATAAATGAACTTATCGGGATCAGGGCCTTAAGAGAGATCTACTTCCCGGCTTTTGAAGCATGCTGCAAATATGCAACTACACTTATGAGCGCATACCCCTCCATCAACGGCAAACACTGTATGGAAGACCCGTGGCTCCTTAAGGAAGTCCTCAGGGAGGAGTGGGGATACGAAGGCGTTACCGTAACCGACTGGGGCGGCAACATCAAGGACGACGGCGATTCAGTTACAGCAGGCCAGGATCTGTTCATGCCCGGCCCGTGGGATCCTTCCAAGATCGTTAAGGCAGTTGAGGAAGGAAGATTATCTGAAAGTGACCTTGATGCGGCTGCAGCAAGGGTCCTCGATCTGATCGACAGGTTTGCGGATGTGAAGGCACCTCCGGAACTGACCTCGTCAGAATATAAAAAGCAGGGCGATGAGGCGGCATACAAAGCCGCTGCCGAAGGCATTGTCATGCTTAAGAATAACGGACATCTTCCTCTGAAGAAGACTTCTGAAGTTGTGTTCTTCGGTCCTGGCCGTTTCCAGGATTACGGCAAGGGAAGCGCTGAGGTATTCACGGACAGAACGACTGATCTGTATTGCGAATTAACGGAGATCCTCGGCGGGTCCCGTGTCATGAAGGATGATATTGAAGCATTCAGGAAAGGCGCGACCGCGGTCGTTATCGAGACCGTTATCTCCGGAGAGGGCAATGACAGGCCCGATCTGAAGATGAACGCGAAAACTGTCTCCCTGATAAAGAAACTCGCAAAGGATAAGGGCAAGGGCAGGATCTGCCTGATCCTCAATGTTCCCGGACCGGTAGAACTTGAAGGACTTGAGGATGCTGTTGATTCGATATTCGCGGTCTTCTATCCCGGCATGATGGGCGCGAAAGCAATGGCGGATATCCTTACAGGAAAGATCAATCCTTCCGGAGCGCTTCCGTGCACATTCCCTGTTACATATAAAGATACACCTGCATATCTCTGCTATCCCGACAATCTGACCTGCGTATACGGCGAAGGCATATATGTCGGTTACAGAGGTTATCAGAAGCGCGGAATCAAGCCGCTCTATCCTTTCGGCTTCGGTCTTTCATATTCGAAGTTCGAGGTAAGTGATATCTCCGGAGTCCGTAACGGGGACACGTTCAGCGTAACCTGCAATGTCTCGAATAAGAGCAAGACTGACGGAAAGACCGTCGTGCAGCTCTATGTCTCGAAAACAAAACCGCGCACACCCAGGGCTCCCGCATGGCTCGTCGGATTTACTAAGCCTCTGGTTGAGGCCGGAAGTTCGAAAACCGTAACGGTCTCTTTCGACATCCAGGAGCTCGCTTATTTCGACGAGGAGTATGGCAAGTTCCTTATCGAAGGCGGCCAGTACGAACTGTTTGTAAGCTTTAAAGGCTGTGAGGATCTTATTCCGGCAGGCAGCATCTATATAGCTGACGGTTCCGAGGAATTAAAGTGCGGATCCGCCTGGACGCTTAAGCAGATATCCGAAAGAAAAGAACTCACCGACGCACTGAAGAAAGACTGTGCGGCTCTGGGTCTTCCTTATATGGGCTTTATCATAAACCTCCAGTATGATCCCGGTACGAAGCTCAACGAGCTCTTCCCCGAAACGGATGTGCTCAAGAACTTCAACGAGGCCGCTGAAAAACTCATGGATGTATGACAGGTCAGACCTTATGATATAATTGTTTATCTTTTCGGGTGGTTTTGGAAATAGTAATGATTGAGGCTGTATGAATAGAAATCTGATCACGATCCTTAAGTTGATAAAATCCGGATTGTTATCTGAGAAATGCGAGCTTGATGGTGATATTGATTGGAATTACATCTATCATGTCTGTTACCGTCAACGTATTACCTGTATCGTTTATCAGGCGATAAAAGACAATAATATCAAAGTTCCGTCTGAATACCTGCGTCTGTTTCAAGTGCAGACTCTGAAAGATGTAAAAAATGACCGTGATCAGATACGTTTTCTTGATCGCCTTTTCAATTTGTTTGAAGAGAAGGAAATAGCTTTTATTCCGCTTAAGGGAAGTTTCATCAAGTATATTTATCCCAGGACAGAATTCAGGCAGATGGCTGATGCGGATATTTATATTGATATAGATAAATATGATCAGATAAAACAGCTCATGGAGCAGTTGGGTTTTACTAATTCCGGCAACAACGATTATCATTTCGGCTGGCAGAAGGATGAAATGATGATAGAATTTCACAAAGCCTTCATCGGTTCTTATTATGGAATGACGGATACCTTTGAAGCATGTGCGAAAAAGGCGCTAAGCAGTAACCGTTCCGGATCCCGTTCCGATCTTGACATTAGTGATCATCTGCTTTATTCGGTTGCTCATCTGGCAAAGCACTGCATTCTCGGGTCAATTAATATGCTCAATCTGACAGATATTTATTTCCTCAGAGGAATAAATGACAGCGATAATCAGTATCTGAAAAACTCTCTGGCAGAAACAGGTCTGACACGGTTTTATGAAGTTGTTTGTAATGCTTTGGATGAATGGTTCAGTGGCAGTGCATTTTCTGAGGAAACAGAAAGTTTGTTTAACAGGATTCTTGCCGTGTCAAAAGAGGCAACAGAGAAAAAGAATTACTCCGCATCTGTATTTAAGGCAAGTGCCGGCCGGCATAAAATGACTGTCCGGCATAAAGTAAAATACTATTTTAGGGTGGCTTTTCCTCCATACAAGCGAATGGCCGGTCATTATAATGTATTATTTAAGGTGCCGTTGCTTCTTCCGGTATTCTATTTGTGGAGACCTTTTGATAAATTGTTCAGATCACCTGAGAGCATCAGAAGGTTTATGAAAATGAACGTGCGTGATTCGGAAAAGACCATATATCAGTATAAGGGTGAAATGAACAGATTGGGTCTGGAGACAATAGTCAGTAATATAGTCAACAATTATGAAAACAAGTCCAGGTGAACTTAAGAATAATCTCCGGAGTTCCATGTTCTCCAAAGAACACCTTGCTCTTCTCAACGTCTTTGGGAAGGGCGCTTCAAAAGAATCCATAGAGTTGCTGACAAAGGATCTGGATATAGATAACAGTAATTATCTGTATCTGCTTATGCTGGGTGTTATAGGGTTCAACAGCGGCTGGGATCATTATCCAAAAGAAATGATCCCGAGGATTCAGGGAATACACAGATACGAACAGGTTAAGAACAGTTCTTCCGTTCCCTGGCTTGCGAAAAGGATAGAAGTGCTCGGATGTTCCGGAATAGATGTTATGATTACCGGAAATACTGCAATGAGGTATGCTTTTCTGCCCGATGTTACCAGGTTTATAAGGGGTTATGACATTACCGTACCTTCCGGGGACTATGATCGAGCTGCCGAACTCTTACGCAATGAGATAAAAGAATCTGAAAAGAGTGAATTTAATAACCGTACGATCAACGGGTTAACGGAAATCAATCTTCACAAAGGTGTTCATGATCACAGACTCTTTGATGAAGAACCTTTTTGGAGTGCCGGACATGATGTGGAGTTCCGGTCATATAAAGTCAGAGCTCCTTCTTTGGAAGACCAGCTGATGTTCTGTCTTTGCACCCCGTATGGCCAATATCTTGCCCGGGAGAAGGGTCCTGACAGGATTTACCGTTTGGTCAGCGTATTACAGATGCTGAGGTATAAGCAGGTCGATCTTGAAAAACTCTCAGCCGGTGCAAAAGAAAAGAACGTTAACTGCCAGTTGAGATTCCAGCTGGAACTTCTCAGACCATATTCAGATGCATTGCAGGGATTGGACCCGGAAATGCTGGCAGGTGAAAAAGAGTACTGCACATATCTTTCAAAACTGACCGGTTACCGTGATCATCCGTCAGTCCGGAAAGAGTACCAGCTCATTAACAGCTGTTTCAGACCTGAAGATAAGCAGGTCTCTTTCCCGGAATATATTGCGGAAACCAGAAATATACATTCTTTGAACGATCTTGGCAGACATATAAAAAAGAAGAATATGATCAGGAAGGAAGAACGGGACCAGAATCATGACGCTAAGTGATTATTTTCAGAATATAGATAAGAGGATCATTTCCATGACCGGGGAAGGAGAAACCTCTTTTCAGATAAAGATCGGGAATCAGGTGATCGAGCAGAGATTCACCACTGAAGAGCAGGCATCCGGAGTAGAAAAATACTTTACCGGAACCATTCAGGACATAAAATCAACACCCGATGCGATCCTGAATTTCTGGACTGATGACATTGAAAACTATCTTCTCCAGGGCAGTAAAGATATTGATGCAATTTGGCAAAGCAAAGACGATACGGGATATCTCAGAATTATTCCGGGGTATGAACTGTCCGGAACAGATTACCGGAGAAATATCTTCTACTATTGCAGACAGCCGGAATCCAATCCGGGGTTTATGTTGTACGGTCATGCCATGGTCGTGATGCTTGGCCAGTGGGCAAGGCAGAACGGCATGCTTTTACTTCACAGTGCTTGTGTCGGCATTAACGGCAAAGGCGTTTTGCTTTCAGCAAGAGGCGGCGGAGGAAAGTCCACGCTGGCAGTATCATGTCTTCTGAACGGTTTTGATTTTGTTTCCGATGATTATATCCTGGTCAATCAGGAAGGTCCTTTGAAGGCGATGCCATTATACAGAACGGTAAGCCTCAATCAGGATATGGCTTCTGTCCTGAACCCAGGGCTTCCGGTCATCCGCATTGATAAAGAGCGTAATGAAAAGCTGATGATGGATGCATCCGGTTGTGAATTCAAGGAATCACTTCCCGTACATGCCATAATTTATCCGAACCTTACGGATAATGATCTGCCTTCGATAAAAGAAACGCCAAGAGGACCGGTTCTTGTTAAACTGATAGATTCCACAGCCTCTCAGCTTGGCTATATAAGAGATCCTGAGGCTTACCGCCAGATGTCCCAACGTCTGATCGGAATTCCTGTCTATGAGATCGCACTATGCAAAGAGCCTGAAAAGAATGTAAAATGTCTTTTGGAATTTATTCAAAAGGAGATCTGATAAATGTACAAGCTCAACGAAGAAAAAATGTTTTTTGATATTGCTGACGGCCAGGCGGTCGTTATCAATTTTGTTACAGGCATGTATTACGGGACCAGCACTCTGGGTTCCGCTGTTTTAGAGAAGCTTGTCCAAAAGGTTTCTTCTGAAAAGATCCTTGCGGCACTTGCTGCAGCAGACGGATGCCCTGCTGACATGGGAGCCAGATTAGATGCTTTTATCAAGGCACTTTCCGACAAGGAGATCATTGTTCCTGCTGATACGGAAGACCTGGAAGTATCTTTTGACAGCTCCGCTTTTGCCGATGGCTTCGAGCTGACATTGGATGAATTTGCTGAGGTTCAGGACCTTCTTCTGGCTGACCCGATCCATGATGTTGACGTGGAGGAAGGCTGGCCGGTCAAGAAAGACGACGAAGAATGATCTCAGTCGGTGTTCCATATATTGAGCAGACCGATTCAAGGGTTTACGTTTGTTCGAATATCAATGATAACGGGAACGAATATGTAATACGCTTTGGCACTTATTCCGGTTATGCCCGGTATCTTACCGATGACAGACTGGATCCTTTTGTTGTTGCATTGCTGCCGAGAGCCATGCGCAAGAAGGAGATCATAAAATGCATGGCACCGGTCTCAAGATCTCTTCTCTACCAGATCAATGAATATCTGGTTCCTGTATGTTCATCAAGAATGAAGGATTACCATCTGATCAAGGTTGAAGCCGGGGCGGTTGATGATCTGACAGAAAATGCCGGTGCGGTTGCTACCGGATATTCCGGCGGTGTAGATTCCATGCATACCGTCATGAACATGACGGATCCCTCCGTTTCCCCGTTTAAACTCACTCATCTTGTAATCGCAAACTGCGGCGCTTACGAGGGCGGGAACGACGAGAAAAAGATCAGCTTTTATACAGACAAAGCAACTAACGGTATCGTTAAGGAGACGGGACTTGAACTTCTGCTGATCGATACAAATCTGCATCAGGTCCATAATGACGAGAATTACCTTTCGGTAATCAGTTACCGTCTGTCTTCCTGTGTGCTTGCTCTCCAAAAACTCTTTTCCGTTTACTTCATTTCCACGACATATGAATTTGCAAAATTCTCATTTGACATAAATGACAGCGCTTATGCTGATCTGTTCCTTCTTCCTTATCTGTCGACAAGAACCACGAAGCTTTATTCCACCGGAGGACAGAAGCCCAGAATAGAAAAGTTAAGAGAACTTTCTGATTATGAGCCTGCAAAAAGATATCTTCATCCCTGCATAATGACCAGAAGAAGCAGGGATTGCAGATGTATCAAATGTGTTTTCACAAAAGTTGCTTTGTATGCATTGGGAACTCTGGACAGATTCGGGGAAGTTTTCGATCTTGATGAATTCGAGAAGAATAAAGACTGGTATATCGCCCAGGCAATTGTGAACAGGAACATTATTCACTATGGTGAGGGTTATGCGCTGCTGAAGGAAAAAGGCATGATCACGGCAAGGTCAATACAGATGGCGAAGATAATAGCCGCCGCTCAAAAGGTTGCGGATGAGCACAAGGACATCATTGCCGGCATCAAAAATGAGGGCCGGTAAACATGACGAAGATCTCTGTTTTGATTCCAGCTTATAACGCTGCCTCATATATTGAAGCTGCTATAAAGAGCGTGCAGGATCAGACATATCCCGCATATGAAATCATTATTGTTGATGACGGATCGACTGATGAAACGGAAAGTCTGCTTAAGAACAGACCGGATATCAGATATATAAGATGCGAGCACAGGGGCGTGTCTGCCGCGAGAAACAGGGGTATAGCAGAAGCTGAAGGTGACTGGATAGCTTTTATAGATGCCGATGATCTTTGGATGCCTGACAAGCTCGAAAAACAGATCCGTTATACAGGAGAGCATCCGGACTGTTCAATAGTATTTACATGCTATGAGAATTTCACGGATATTCCGGTCGAAGAGCTGAGCGACCGTCAGAAAGCTGTTATGGATGTGGTTGCGTATCCGTGTGTCGTTACCGCGCTTATTCATAAGGATGTTTTCGCGAAATACGGGAATTTTGTCCTCAAGTATGCATACAGCGAGGATACGGAATGGCTGAAGCGGTTAGGTTTTGCAGGCCTGGATCTTTCTGCCCGGATCGAAGAAGTATTGTATCTGCGGAGGATACACAGCTCAAATACTACCGTATCCCACGAGACTGCCGAAGAAAAAGAATGGCTGGCATTAATGGCGGAAGCTATCAGGAATGCAAGAAAAGCTAAGAAAGATGATCAATTATGAACAACGGGCTTTCTGTGATAATACCGGCATATAATGCCGAAAAATATCTTAAAGAGGCTGTTTCTTCGATAAGGAAACAAGAGTGGAACGGCGGGATGGAGATCATCGTCATTGATGACGGTTCAACTGACCGGACAGCTGAGATCGCAGCAGACGAGGGCTGTGTGGTCATCACACAGAACCGTCAGCATGCTGCTCATGCAAGGAATGAAGGGATCAGACTGGCAAAAGGCGGGTGGATATTCCTTTTGGATTCAGATGATCTGTGTGAAGAAAATTCACTTGAAAAACTCTATGCTCCGGTCATTGACGATCCTGAGACTGCTGCCGTTTTCGGACGCACCAGGGATTTTGTCTCTCCCGAGATACCCCCGGAGGAATTGTCTTCTGTTGTCCCCAGGACAGAGCCTTATGAAGGCATACTGCCCGGATGTTCACTTATAAAAAGATCGGTCTTTGATACAGTCGGAATGTTCGATGAGACGCTTAAAAGCGGCGAGACCATTGACTGGATGATGAAGCTCAGGGCTTCCGGACTTAAGACTGTCCAACTTCAGGATGTTTTGCTTAAGCGCAGAATACACCTTACCAATACCGGCAGAACTGACCGGAAGGAGGAGCTTAAAAACTATGCTGCGCTTCTCAGGAAAAGGATGGGCGGATCATGAATGCACCGGTCTCTTTGATAGTACCTGTTTATAATGCTCTTCCGTATTTGAAGGATTTTATTCAATCAGTGGGAGAGCAGACTTGGAGGCCGTTGGAGTGTATATTTGCCGACGACGGATCTACGGACGGGTCTCTTGAATATATTGAAGGAAAAATAAATGATCTGATCAATGCAGGTATAGAAGTCAAACTTCTCCGTCTGGAGCACGGAGGACAGGCAGCTGCAGTCAATGCAGCTTTGAAGGAAGTGACAGGAGAATATCTTACCTGGTGCGATGCTGATGATCTGATGCTTCCGCGCTGTATTGCGGCAAAGGCAGAATACCTTGATGATCACCCGGACATCGGCCTTGTCAGAAATGCCGGTCTTATCATCAAAGGAGAAAACGGTGAAATAAGAGCCCACAACACAAAAGAAGAAGACAGAAGGGCAATGAACATTTTCGATGAACTCATCACCCTGACCTGTTATGCAGGCTGTTATATGTTGAGAATGTCACTGTTCGATCTTTGTTATCCGGACAGGACGATCCCGTTGTCACCTGAAGGCCAGAATCTGCAGCTGCTTATGCCGCCGGCAAGCAGGTCTGTATGCGGTTATGTGCCGGAAGTGGTACACCATTATTTCTTAAGGAGCCGGGGCCATGCCAGTCAGAAAAGAAGCTACAGCCAGATGCTTGAGAGAAAGATGAACTTTGTCAAGCTGTATAAAGAGCTGCTTCCTTATTGTGACTGTGATCAGGAATACTATCAGCAGAGGATTGAACAGCTTAGAAAGCAATATATGGAAGAATTGATCCATTCTGCCGTAATACAAGCCAGAAAGGAGATGAAAGAGCGTGAGAGCGGGAATAGTAACATTTCATGAAGCCGATAACTTCGGTGCGGTCTTACAGGCATATGCCCTGCAGCAGACATTAAACAAACTTGGTGCCTCCGGTACTTTTGTCTCATTTACCGATAAAGTGAAAAAGCAGGAGACGTATTTCCCTGACAAGGGTCCTGCGGCACTCTTTGCGCAAAGGATTGTATCGGAAGGCAAAAAGAGAGAAGAACTCTTCAGGCAGTTCCGTGAGCAATATATGAATTGCTCAGCTGATTACGATCTGAATGATAAGAAATCCCTGAATAATGATTTTGACTGTTTCATTGCGGGAAGCGATCAGATATGGAATTTCAGGATACCGGGAGTCGACGGGAGATATTTTCTGACATTTTCTGAAGATAAGAAGAAATATTCTTATGCGGCAAGTTTCGGTACTGAGGAGTTTCCGGAAAAGGGACGGGCGTGGTGTTCCGATCAGCTTAACAGTTTCAGGAAGATCTCAGTAAGAGAGAGTTCCGGACAAAAGATAGTTCAGGATCTGACAGGAAGACATGCTGAAGTCTCTTTGGATCCGACTCTTTTGCTCTCAAGAGAGGAGTGGATGAAGATCGCAACCAAACCGGGAAACAATCCTTATTATCTCCTTTTTATGGTCAAATACGATGCCGATCTTCATAAGAGGGCAAAGGAAAAGGCCGGATCAGATGGACTGGAATTGCGCATCATTACGGCAGCCTTTATGCCACAGTGCGGATTCCCTGCCTGGAGCCAGGTTTCCGTTAACGACTGGGTGGGACTCATGGCTCATTCTTCCGGCACGTTTACCAATTCATTTCACGGGACGGCTTTCTCTCTGATATTTGAAAGACCGGTCGCTGTAGCCGGCAATGCGGGAGAACTTGCAAAACGCAACGGAAGGATAGAAGATCTTCTTAAGAAAGCCGGACTTAGTGAAGCCATGGACGGAGATCTGGCGGAACCCGAAGCCGGAATGATATCGGAGAATCTGAAAAATGACAGAGAAGCTTCTGTTAATTATCTGAAGGATGTGTTAGCTGATGCGGCAGATACTTGAGAACATATCGCAGTGCTATGGATGTGAAGCATGCTGCTATTCCTGCCCGGCAGGAGCAATACAAATGACTGCTGATGCAGAAGGATTCTTCTATCCTGTTATTGACCATGCCGTTTGTATTGACTGTGAAGAATGCAGGAAGATCTGTCCGGCGGCACATGCTGATATATTTGATGCTGAAGTTTCTTACTATGCATTAAGGGTCAGAGATCAGGAGGTGCTGCGTCAAAGCACTTCAGGAGGAGCTTTCTCCGTTATTGCGGATGTGATCCTGAATGAAGGCGGACTGGTATGCGGTGCTGCTTATGATGAAGAGCATAATGTTAAGCATGTTGTTTCCGGAGATATCTCCGCCATGCGCAAAGCAAAATATGTTCAAAGCTCATTAGGGGATGTTTTCGGGAAGATAAAGGAAGCATTGGACAGCGGAGGAAAGGTTTTATTCACAGGGACTCCGTGTCAATGTCATGCCGCGAAAAAGGTTTTCGCAGGTGCGGACAATCTATGGACAGCATCATTGATCTGCCGCGGAGTCCAGTCTCCCTTGTTTTGGAAAGAATATTGCAGATACCTGGAGACACAGCATAACGGAAATCTTTCCTTCTACTGTTCAAGGGAAAAAGTAAAAATGGATGATGCCCATACCGTTGTGTATACTGTTGGGCAGGACACCTTTCAGACAGATTATATGAAGGATCCGTTCTCAAGGATCTATGCAAAAGAACTGTCACTGCGTCCAAGCTGTTATGCCTGTCCCTATACAACGCCCGGTAAGGCTTTTGATTTTACCATCGGTGATTATTGGGGCGTTGAGAAAGAATATCCTGATCTGGCCGACGGAAAAGGAACTTCTCTTGTGATCTGCGGCAGCCAAAGAGCGAGGAATCTTTTGGAAGGCTGTTCGGACAAAGCGGATATCCGTCCTGCCGATCCGGAAAAATCACGGCAGCCGGCACTGGCATCGTCTGCGAAACAGGGGTTCTTAAGGAAGTTCCTGATGAAGGATTTTGCCTGCAAGGACTCAACCGGAGTCAGCGATATCGGAATGATACTCAAAAAATACGGCAACTGATAAGCGGAGAAAAAGTGGGAAAGAAGAAGGTCGACTGGAATACTCTTAAATGGATACACAGGCAGACTGCCGGCAACAGGATAAGTCTGGTGATCCTCTTTATGGTAAAACTCCTTCAAGGTGTTGAGGGAATCGTATTTGCATTCTTTTTAAGAGATATTATTGACAGTGCGGTTGATAAGAACAGCGATAAACTGATACGTTCTTGTATATATATTTCGATAGTCGTAATCGCTGCAATACTGCTTTATATGGCGAGCTTTTATTTTACCGACAGATGTAAGATCAAGCTCGGCAAAGCGTACAGGCTTAAAGGATACAGCGAACTCCTGATTCGTTCATATTCAGATATCAAAAACGTCCATTCTGGGCATTGGCTTACCAGGATCAATTCGGATTCCGGTGTAATAGCTGCTGCAGTTACTACGATAATTCCAAGCACCTCCGGTCTGATAGCCCAGTTTATTGCTGCGGTAATCTCGCTTTATATTCTGTTGCCGAAGACTATATGGTTCCTTATACCGTTGGGAATAGGAATGATGATTCTGTCGTTGTTATTAAGGACAAAACTTAAGGGTTTTCATAAGGAAGTTCAGGCCCGTGAGGGAGTGGTAGTAGGATTTCTCCAGGAAACGTTGAACAGTTTTGCTGTTATCCGTTCCTTCTCCAAGGAAAAAGACATGATCAGGTTTGGCGAAGCAAAAATGGAAGATCTGGTCGATGCCAAAATGAAGAGAAACCGCTTTATTGCATATTGCGTAGCGTGTATTTATGCACTGATCAGGGTCGGCTATGTTATAGTAGCCTTTATCTGCAGTTATCAGTTATATGGCGATTTGTTAAGCTATGGCACAATGATGGCTATTCTCCGCATGGTCAGCCAGATAGATCAGCCGTTGTCTGAAGTGTCGCATGCCATTCCGCAGTTCTTTAATATGCTTGCCAGTGCGGAACGTATGATGGAGATCGAAAAACTTGAACTTGATTATGACGGTCCCGTCCGGAGCGTATCCGAAGCAAGAGATTTCTATAAGAACAGTTTTGCCGGTATAGAACTGAAAGATGCCGGATTTGCTTATGACCAGGATGACAGAGCCCCTGTTCTCAAGAATTTTGATCTCCAGATCGATAAGGGAGATTACATTGCGTTTACCGGTGAGTCAGGATGCGGGAAGAGTACTACGATGAATATTCTGATGGGGCTTTACCGGTTATCCTCCGGCGAAGCTGCAGTGTTTGACACGTCTGATAACCGGATTGAACTGACTTCTGAATGGAGAAGTTTATTTGCTTATGTTCCCCAGGAAAACCTCCTGATGAGCGGTACCATCCGTGAAGCGGTCTCTTTTTCAGATCCTTCAGGCATAAAGGATGATGACCGTTTGTGGACATCTCTTGAAGCCTCCTGTGCAGCTGATTTTGTCAGGGAATTGCCTATGGGACTCGATACACCTTTAGGCGAGAAGGGTGCCGGTCTTTCGGAGGGACAGATGCAGAGGATCGCAATTGCACGGGCATTGTTCAGCGAACGTCCGATCCTGATGCTTGATGAATCCACAAGTGCGCTTGATGAAGAAACGGAAAAAGCTCTGCTTGAACAACTGAAGAAGCTTACTGACAGGACAGTGGTTATCATTACTCACCGTCCGGCAGCGCTTGAGATATGCAATAAGACGGTCAATTTCTCAAAAGTCTGACTTTCCCGTTTTTATGCGAATATATAAAAATAGTGTATAGTAAATGCACTGTTTTCGAGACGGGAGGAATATATGGCCGGATACGATTTCCTCATAGTAGGCGCTGGACTTTACGGGGCTGCTTTTGCGCGCCTTGCTGCTGATGACGGCTATAAGTGCCTTGTTATCGACAGAAGACCGCACATAGCGGGAAATGTCTATACCGAGAATGTCCACGGCATAAATGTCCACAAATACGGCGCCCACATCTTTCATACGAGCGATAAGGCGGTATGGGATTTTGCGAACAGGTTCGCGGAGTTCAACCGCTATACCAACATGGTCATTGCCAACTATAAAGGCGAGCTGTATTCTATGCCCTTCAACATGTATACGTTCAATAAGATGTGGGGTGTTGTGACTCCTGCCGAAGCCAGGGCAAAGCTCGATGAGCAGATCGCATTGGGCAAAACAGATGACCCCCAAAATCTCGAAGAGCAGGCGCTGTCCCTTATTGGTCCCGATATCTACAACAAGCTCGTTAAGGGCTATACGGAGAAGCAGTGGGGAAGGAAAGCGACCGAACTTCCGGCATTCATCATCAGGAGACTTCCCGTAAGGCTTACTTACGATAACAACTATTTCAATGACAATTACCAGGGTATCCCGGTCGGCGGTTATACCGCCTGGATAGAGAGGATGCTGGACGGTATTGAGGTTAGATTGAACATTGATTTCCTTAAAGAGAGGGATTCTTTGGCTAAAATTGCCTCGAAAATCATCTATACGGGAATGATAGATGAGTATTATAATTACACCCTGGGCAAGCTCGAGTACAGGAGTCTGAGGTTTGAGACGGAATATCTGCCTGATACCGATGACTTCCAGGGTAATGCTGTTGTTAACTACACCGATGCCGAGACTCCGTTTACGAGGATTCTGGAGCACAAGCATTTCGAATTCGGGAAAGGCAAAGGGACAGTCATTACATGCGAGTATCCTTCAGAGTGGAAGCCGGGCGACGAGCCTTACTATCCGCTCAACAACGATATAAACAACGGGCTCTACAAAGAATATGAAGAGCTCTCTGAAAAAGACGGAAATGTCTTTTTCGGCGGAAGACTTGGAAAGTACAAATACTACGACATGGATGACACGATTGCGGCATGCATGCAGGACTACAAAAGGATAACCAAATGAAGATGAAAAGAATCGGCTCATTAATACTTTCGGCTGCTGTTGCAGCTTCAATGATCGCAGGATGCAGCAAGCAGATCAGCGAGACTTCGGATTCAGGCCTGACGGCAGATCCTTCTGCTCCGGCAACTTCTGCACCCGCGGGAACAGATGCGCCTGCTGCCACAGATCCGAATGAACCCCAGTCATTTGAAGAACTTTATGCCACACAGCTTGTAAACTATATTGACCATCAGTATTATTTCGACGGCAAGGCTATTCCCAAGACGGAATCAAACTTCTATTTTATCAATGCATTCCTTGACCTGAGCAACTATGCGCTTATGGGATATTATCCCTCCACGAATCTGCAGTTTATCGATCTTGCAGCCGAGTATCCCGGAGATGAGTACGGCACATACGGTGATTATTATGTAATGTATGCCGAGAACTCCCTTGAGAGCACATGCATCCTTTGCGCCCGCGCCGAAGCTGAAGGCGTAACTCTTTCCGAAGACACCAAAGCTGCAATGGATTCGATGCTGGAGGATATCAGGAACGGAAGTGCTGCAAGCTCCGGAAAGTCAATGGATGAATATCTCCAGTTCTACTACGGTCCCGGCATGGACGAGACAAACTTCAGATATGCTCTCGAGAGATATTATCTCGCAGACGCTTATTCGGAGGTCTATTGCACCAACTATCCGTTTACTGATGAAGAGAAGAATGTTCCGTATGTAAGATACGCTCTTTTCTATGCACCTGAGACAGCTGAGCAGTCAGCCAAGGACCAGGCTCTTGAGGAAGCCACAGCCATGAAGGATTCCTGCAAGACCATAGATGACCTTACGGGACTTGCGCAGACTGCTTCCGAGACGGGTGTCGTTTACGACCAGGGTGATATCGCGGTTCCGAGAGGACAGATGGTTCCCAAATTCGAGGAATGGGCATACGAAGAGGAAAGGACAGTAGGTGAGCTGGATATAATCTATGCTCCCGAATACGGCTATTTTGTCGTTGGTTATCTCGGACTGCAGGAGCAGAGCGCTGATGTTCTTGCCCAGACTGCGCTGCAGCAGCTGAGCAAGGAGGTCCTTGATGAGATCGATGCGAAGAAGCACGATTTCCATACAGATGATGTATTCCTTCCGGCTCCCGCTGGCCCTACCGCCACACCGGCAGCGGATTATTCCATCCCTACTGAGAGTGTGGATTTTAATCCCGACCAGACACCGGTTCCGGCAACTACTGTTCCCGCAGGCAATACGGCATCCAAGACCGATGTTCTTATCTGGGTCTTCTTCACTCTTGCAGGTATTGCGATCATTGCGGTTATCGTCATACTCATCGCTTCGGCTGTGAAGAACAATAAGAACGGTTCATCCGGGAATTCTTCTCCCAAGAGCCCGAAAAAGAAGAGCAATGAAGGAAAATCCAAGTCTTCCCAAAACAGTTTGGATCCCGCTGAGGATTACGAAGAACCCGAAGAAGAGGACTCCAAAGAAGATGACGAAGACGAGTGATCGTTGAGTTAATTAGATTTACCGGGGCTGTTTCAAAGTGAAGCAGCCCCTTTTATTTACTTAAAAATATAGGCATGATAAAATTCTATGATAAGTTTTATGAAAATGGATTAGGAGTGTAATTCCATGGAGATCACAAAAGATCTGGTTCAGTATTTAGAGAACCTCGGAAGGCTCGAACTGAGCCCTGAAGATGAGGAAAAGACGCAGAAGGCCTTAGGCGACATCCTGGGCTATTTCGACCAGTTAAGCGAGCTTGATACAGAAGGCGTTGAGCCTTTAAGCCATGCCGCAGGCGCAGTAAACGTTACCAGAGAAGACGTTATTGCCAATGAGGATATGAGGGATGCGGTCTTAAGCAACGCGCCCGAGACAAAGGACGGTACGATCCTCGTGCCGAAGACCTTTGATTAAGGGGAGGTACTTATGACTGATATTGAGATCCGCAGAATGGGAGCCCTTGAGATAGGCTCGGCAATCAAAGAAGGAAAGATCACCTCCGTTCAGGCAACAAAGGCATTCCTTGATGCCATAGACGCTCTTGACGGTGATTACAAGACTTACATCACGGTTATCAGGGATGAGGCGCTCGCAAAGGCTGCCAAAGCAGATGAAGCCATAAAGGCAGGCACTCTTACAGGTCCTCTGGCAGGCGTTCCGATCGCCGTCAAGGACAATATCTGCACGAAGGGAATAAAGACCACATGCGCGTCAAAGATGCTCGGAAACTTTATTCCTCCGTACGATGCGGAAGTAATCCGTAAGATCGAAGATGCCGGAATGATCATTCTCGGCAAGACAAACATGGATGAGTTTGCGATGGGCTCAACAACTGAGACGAGTTATTTCGGCGCGACATCAAATCCTTGGGACAAAGACAGGGTTCCGGGAGGTTCTTCGGGCGGCTCTGCTGCATGCGTGGCAGCTGCTCTGGCACCTGTGGCTCTGGGTTCAGATACAGGCGGATCGATCAGACAGCCTGCTTCATTCTGCGGCGTTACAGGCCTTAAGCCGACTTACGGTTCCGTATCCAGATACGGTCTTGTCGCTTTTGCGTCATCACTCGACCAGATCGGACCTATCGCCAGAAAAGCTGAAGATATTGCTGCAGTCTATAACGTTATCAGCGGCAAGGATCAGAAGGACCAGTCTTCGCTTGAGTCTGAAAAGCTCGACCTCGAAAAGGTCACGGGCTACAGCCTTGAAGGTAAGAAGTTCGGTATCCCCGAAGAATATATCGGCGAAGGCATCGATGCCGGTGTCAAGAAGGCAGTACTCGACGCGGTGGAAGTCCTTAAATCAAAGGGCGCTGCCGTAGAGACATTTTCGATGCCCATAATCAAATATGCCATCCCCACGTACTACATCATCTGCACAGCTGAGGCATGCTCCAATCTGTCCAGATATGACGGTGTCAAGTACGGCTACAGACCTGAGGGTGTTGAAGACCTGGGCCAGCTCTATATCAAGTCCAGAAGCGAAGGCTTCGGCCTTGAGGTAAAAAGAAGGATCATGCTCGGCAACTTCGTTCTTTCCTCAGGATATTACGATGCTTACTACAACAAGGCGCTCCGTGTTAAGAATCTGATAAAGCAGGCTTTCGATGAGGCATTTACAAAGTACGATGCAATCCTTGGACCTGTCGCTCCCACGGCTGCGCTGAAGAAAGGCGAGAGCCTCTCGGATCCTCTGAAGATGTATCTCGGAGATATATGCACGGTACTCGTAAATATCGTCGGAATCCCGGCTATGTCCGTACCCTGCGGATTTACATCAGAAGGACTTCCTGTAGGCCTTCAGATCATGGGAAAGAGATTCTCTGAGGAGACCGTTACCGGTGTGGCTGCCGCTTATCAGAAAGCAACGGAAAATGAGGGCTTCGAGAACAGGATCCCTGAAGAACTATTAAGAGGGGAGGGCTAAGATCATGCAGGACTATGAGATGGTTATAGGCCTTGAAGTACACTGCGAGCTCTCGACAGAATCAAAGATCTTCTGCGGCTGCTCGGCCAAGTTCGGAGGCGAGCCCAATACACACGTCTGCGAAGTCTGTTCCGGAATGCCCGGAACGCTTCCGACACTCAATAAACAGGTTGTTGAATATGCCGTAAAGGCAGGTCTTGCACTTAACTGCGAGATCACGAGAAACAACAAGTTCGACCGTAAGAACTATTTCTATCCCGACCTTCCCAAGGCATATCAGATATCACAGCTCTACTATCCGATATGCAGGAACGGTCATGTTGATATCAAGACATCCCAGGGTATGAAGTCGATCGGCATCCATGAGATCCATATGGAGGAAGATGCCGGCAAGCTCGTGCATGACCCTGTGACCGGCATGACGATGGTAGATTTCAACCGCTGCGGCGTGCCGCTCCTTGAGATCGTTTCGGAGCCGGATTTCAGAAGCGCGGAGGAGGTTACCGCATATCTCGAAAAGCTCAGGGATACGATGCAGTATCTCGGAATATCCGACTGCAAGATGCAGGAAGGTTCCATGAGAGCCGATGTAAATCTTTCCGTAAGACCCAGAGGCCAGAAGGAGTTCGGCACAAGGACCGAGATGAAGAATATCGCATCCCTCAAGGCGATCGAGCGCGCTATCGAATATGAGCGCGACAGACAGATCGATCTTATCGAGGAGGGCGGAAAAGTCGTTCAGGAGACAAGGCGCTGGGATGATGAGCAGGAATACACATACTCCATGCGTTCCAAGGAGAATGCGCAGGATTACAAGTATTTCCCGGATCCTGACCTTATGCCTATCAATATCTCCGACGAATTCCTCGAAAAGATCAGAGCGGGACTTCCGGAGTTTGCTGACGCAAAGCGCGAAAGATACGTGAATGAACTCGGCCTTCCTGAATACGATGCAGAGATCATCACGGGAACACCCGCGCTGGTAAAGGTTTTCGAGAGTGCATGCGAAGTCGCGAAGAACCCCAAGGACTGCTCCAACTGGCTTATGACAGACCTTCTCAAGCTCGCCAAGGATGCCAAGATCCTGGCAGCCGATATTGATTTTGACGGAAAGCTCATGGGTCAGATAATAAACCTTGTAAATGACGGCAAGATCAACCGCAAGTCAGGTCAGAAAGCACTGGAGGAGGCTTTCCTCAACGGCACTGATCCTGAGAAGTATATTGCCGACAACGGCCTCGCTCTGGTATCCGACACAAGTGCCATCGAGCCTGTTATCAGGGAGATCATCGCGGCAAATGAGAAGGCCGTAAACGGTTATCTCGCAGGTGAGGAAAAGAATCTCACTTTCCTTATCGGACAGTCGATGCGCGCTCTCAAGGGCAAAGCGGACCACCAGGTCGTCAGACAGACACTGATCGATATCCTTAACGGAATGAAATAATGGACATATTGCTCGAACTATTACTGGTACTGTTCTTCGTTCTCGTGAATGCCTTTTTCTCAGGCACCGAGATGGCTGTTATCTCGCTTAATGACGCAAAGATGCATAAGCTCGCCGAGGAGGGCGACCGGAAGGCTCTTAGGGTAATAAAGTTTCTCGATAATCCCGGAAGCTTTCTTGCGACGATCCAGGTAGGAGTAACGCTTGCGGGATTCCTGTCATCGGCTTTTGCCGCCAACAGCTTCGCTTCGAGGCTGGCGCTTTGGGTTGATCCCGAGACTGTCCATCCCTGGATGGAACCGCTCTGGACGGTCGTGATCACTTTTGTCCTGTCCTATTTCTCCCTTGTCCTGGGTGAGCTCGTTCCGAAGCGCATTGCCCAGAACAAGCCTGAGAAGTGGGCTTTTGCGGCTGCCAATGTCGTTAAGTTCTTCGGAGCAGTATTAAGACCGTTTGTATGGTTCCTGACAAAATCCACCAATCTTATCCTGAAGCTTTTCGGGATCGATCCCAACCAGACGGATAAGCCCGTAACCGAGGAAGAGATCCGTATGATGGTCGATGTCGGTTCCGAGTCGGGAAATATCGAGGATTCCGAGAAAGAGATGATCGAGAATGTTTTCGAGTTCAACGACAAGGAAGTCTCGGAGATAATGACACACCGCAAGAAGATAGTATCGCTTCCGATCGACGCCGGGTATGACGAGGTTATGCGTGTCGCAAGGGAAGAGAAGTTCACGAGGATCCCTGTCTATAAGGATACGATCGATGACATCATCGGAATACTCCACATAAAGGACCTCATCGGCATAATGCCTCCCACGGAGGATGCGCCTTTTAAACTCGAAAAGTTCATAAGGGAGCCCCTTATCGTTCATGAGACGCGTAAGATATCTTCTCTCTTCGGAGAGATGAAGAACTGCGGAATGCAGATGGCGGTTATTGTTGATGAATACGGCGGCACCATGGGCATCGCGACTATTGAGGATATGCTCGAAGAACTCGTCGGAAACATCACTGACGAGTTTGACGATGAGGCTGACGAATTTGTCAGGCTTTCCAACGGCGACTATATCGTCAGGGGCGACATGACCCTTTCCGATCTGGAGGATGTCCTCGATATTGAGCTTGATAACGACGAATACGATACGATCGCGGGCCTTGTCATATCACAGCTTGACCGTGTTCCCGAAGAGACTGAGCACCCTGTGGTCAACTACAAGAACCTGAGGATCAAGGTCCTGAAGGTCGAGGAGAATGCCATTGCCAAGGTTCTTATCCATATCAATCCGGTTGTGCCTCCTGAAGAGGCCGGAAGGGAAGAGGGCGCAAAGGGCGATGAGTAAGTACGATCTCGTTCTTTACGATCTTGACGGAACTTTGTGGGATTCGATCCCGCTCATCATGGAATCCCTGAAGAAATCGTATGAGATAGTCCTGGGCGGCACGGACAGGTCTGACGCGGATCTGATGAGCTATATCGGAAAACCTTTGGGTGACACATTCTCGATGCACGATGAAGAGACGAAGGCGCGCCTGACGGAAGCCTATCTGGAATATAACTGCGCCCGCATGAGAGAGAACGCTATCTCCATTTTTCCGGGCGTTTATGATTTCCTCTCTGAGATTCAGAACAACGGTGTCAGACAGGGCATAGTAACGTCCAAGCGTGAATCCTCAGCCATGATAACGATCGGCCTTCTCGATCTTGAAAGATACTTCGATACGATGGTATTCCGAGAGGCGACCGAACGCGCAAAACCGAACGGAGACCCTCTTATCGAGGCTGCAAGACGCATGGGGATCACGGACATGAGCCGTGTCCTGTACGTCGGGGATGCGGTCCCGGATGTCCTGTCGGCCAGGGATGCCGGTGCGGATTTTGCTCTCGTAGGGTGGACGAAGATGCCGAGAGAGGAACTGGAGAGCCTCGGACCCGACTATTTTATTGATGTTCCCGAACAACTTCCTTGCATTATCAAGGGCTCCGAATTATAATGTTTGGTGCTTTTTACTAAATAATAAATAAGGTGGACAGTCAAAATGGCAAAGGCTCCCAAATCCGGAAAGTCAAGCAGAAAAGTTGCCGCAGGCGGAATGACGGTGGTTGTCGTCGCTATCGTTCTTATTGTCGTATGCTTTTTCACATATATCTCTGGAATACTTCCCAAGACTCTGACAGGTGTCGGGATCGTAGAGACACTTTCCGACGGTTCAAAGAAGACGGTAAAGAATTATTCTGTTCTTGAGACAAACTTCCATTTCAAGGAGGTTTATGACTCTTATTCCCAGTACGGAATGGTTTCCGAAGACAAGCTTGATGAGATCTATGACACAACATCAGGCGAGACATACAGGGACTGGCTCTTAAGAGAAACAGCCAAGCAGATGAAGACTCTGGCTCTTGTAGAGCGTGCCGCACAGCAGAACGGCTTCATGCAGTATTCAAAGGCGCGCGATGTCGCTGCACAGAATCTTGAGACTCTTGATCTTTATGCAGTGATGTACGGTTTTCCCACAGGCCAGCAGTACCTTCAGGCTCTTTACGGAACAGGAATGACCAGAAGATCATATATTGATTTCCAGGCACGTGAGGTTCTCGTTCAGGAATACGGTTACTATCTGCAGCAGTTTGATCCTTCAGTTGTTCCCACAGACGAACAGGTAATGGCTAAATACAATGAGGATCCCGGCAAGTATTATTCTGTTGATTACAACTCATACTTCCTTGCTGCTGACAAAGATGATGAAGGCAAGGTAATCAACTACGATAAGTGCGTAGCTTCAGCTGAAAAGATCGCAAACGCTACAACGGATTCCGCATCTTTCAGACAGGCTGTCATGGACTACTTCAAGGAAATCGGTGATGAGGATGCCCTCGTTGATTATGAAGACGGCGCAGATCCCACATTTACTGCAGGTCTCTCATATTCCGGAGCAGGATATATGAACTCTCAGGTCAAGGAATATGTTTACGGTGACAGCAAGCCCGGCGATGTTAAGACCATCCAGACTGATTACGGCGTTTATGTTGTTTATATCGCAGACAAGAAGTATGACGAGACAGCCAAGGTTACTTACAGATTCTTTACTCTGAGCACAGGCGTTACTGCCGAATCCACAGAAGAAGAGGTCGCTGCGGCAGTTCAGAAGACACTTGATGATGCTTCAACATACTGCGTACAGGGAATGGACCCTCTCTCTTTCTACAACGTCGTTAAAGCTCACTCAAATAATTCGGATTATATCCTCAACGGCGGTTACAATTCCGGTATCACATTTGAGGCTCTTCAGCCCGCAGAAGGCGAGGGACAGGATCCCGCAGAGAAAGAGGCAGCCGCATGGCTTTTCGAGAGCGACCGCAAGCAGGGCGATATCAAGATGGTAGTATCTGCCGATAATAAGACAGTACTTATCTACTATTTCGAAGCTTCAAGACCCGCATGGCAGAATGCAGTCAGAGATGAGATGATCTCCGCTAACTTCAGCCAGTGGAACAGCAATCTCGAGAGCGGCCTGCCTGAATACACCGTAAACGCAGGATTGGTAAGATATCTTATTTACTGATCTGTTTTAAAGAATTTATAATCAATAGAAAAGGATGCTGCGAAACGGCATCCTTTTTTGTGACTGATCACTTATTGGCGGTTTCTTTGGCTTTTTTCCTTTTGATCTGAAGTGTGAAAGTCTGATAGATGATCAAAGCGTATACCGCGATAGTCAGTATCAGGCTTACTGTCTGATTCATTGTGAAATGCTCGCTGTAATTAGTGAGAATGTTCAGTTTGCCGGTTATGCTAAGGCTCATTCCGGCAACTGAAGCTAAAGTTATCAATACGGGCCAGACTGTCAGGTTCTTGTTCCTGATGAAAAAGAAGAATGTCCCGGCTGCTCCTATAATTCCCGGAAGCATCAAAAGCACGATCATAAAGAGAACTTTTAAGAGATTACCGGTACTGCCGTTAGTAAGACTATGTGCGATCGTCTGGGGAGGAAATGATCTGATCACCGATTCCGCTCCCGTGATACAGTTTGCCGCGAAATAAGCTCCTATGACAGCGCCCATTCTTCTAGGTGACAGAGAGCCTTTTATTGCGTTGACGAGTCCGAACGCGAAGCTGAAGAACTCAAGGATAATGACAGATACATGAATGATTACATAGGTGTCATAGCCCGGCATACTGCTGTCTGTTAATGCCTGATGTCTCAGCAGGGCATCCAGTATGGGAATTATCATTGACAGTAAGACTGCCGCGTAAAGCGCGGTCATTATGCTGTTTGCGGTTTTGTTTTCCACTACAGGGTTTCTTTCTACTACTTTCTCCATTTCTTTTCCGGATAAAAGGTCGTCAAGGCTCACATCAAGGATCTGAGCTATCTTCGTCGTGGTAAGAAGATCAGGGTAACGGTCGCCGCATTCCCATCGTGAAACAGACTGTCTTGTTACATATAACTGTTCAGCCAGAGACTGCTGTGTCATTCCTTTTGCTTCTCTTGCTCTTCTTAACTGTTCGCCAAATTCGACCATGTCAAATCCGATCCTTTCGTAAAATCACCTGCAGATGTGGCTTCAGTATCCCCTTGGGGCCCGAAAACATCAAGCACCACCCTGTAAGAACCGTGTCACCAATATGGTGCATGCCCGAAAATACGCTGTTTGCGGGCTGAACAAAGTATATTGCGCCATTCGCTAAACGGCTCCGTGAATTCAGGCAATTTTGAATGCATCGTGTTATTTGATTGTTATGCATTTTTCGAAAGAGTAAAATGGTTTTGATTATTTATCATGAAACAGGAACGGGAGGCCTGATATGTTTAAGTCATTTAGATCGAGAACCGCAGTTATCTTAATGGTCATCGTAATGACGGTGTCGCTCATACCGGCCGCCGTTTATGCCGCTGACGGCTGGAACCAGGATCAGAACGGCTGGCAGTATCTTATAGGTGATTCATGCTATAAGAATCAGTGGGCGCTGATCAACGGAAAATGGTATTACTTTAACGAGACCGGATATATGGAATCCAACTGCTACCGCGACGGATACTGGCTTTCCGCAAGCGGCGCATGGGACCCTAATTACAGCCACGGAATGTGGAAGAAGAACAGCATCGGCTGGTGGTACGAAGATAACGGCTGGTACCCCGTAAGCCGCTGGTTATGGATAAACGGAAAGTGCTATTACTTCAATGAAAAAGGATATATGGAATCCTCCTGTTACCGCGACGGCTGCTGGCTGACGGCGAGCGGCGCATGGGATCCGAGATACAGCAACGGAACATGGAAGAGCGACGCAACAGGCACATGGTATGAGGACAACGGCTGGAGACCTGTAAACCAGACCCTTCAGATCGACGGTGTTGTTTATACGTTCGATTCTGCAGGAATGGTAGTAACGGCACCGGAAACAGTAATGATGCCTGATGTAATGGGTATGTATTATCAGGATGCGATAGACCTTCTAACTACGACACTTAAAGATGCAGGCTTTGAGACGGTAAATGTCCAGCTTGGATGGACTTTCAGTAATTACGATCCTGAAATGGCTACCAAGATCGTAAGTCAGAACCCGCCGGCAGGCACGGTCTTAAATGTTGCAGATAAGACTATTACGGTAACGATATATGCAGCGGAGTGGGCCCCTGCACCGACAAGTACTCCTACGAAGAAACCGACTGCAACGCCAACTAAAAAGCCGACAGGCACACCGACGCCAACGCCGACAACGAAGCCTACCGCAACTCCCACTGTTGTGCCTGTAGAGTATCCTCTGCATTCAACAGCTTCTGTTTACTGGAACACTACCAAAGACAGCGTTTTTTATGAAGGTTATATCAATGATGTGTCCGTACATAAGGACTCGGCGGATTCCTACTGGAAGTTCGATGACCAGGCTGACGTCAGGGCTAAGATTGAAGCCGCGATCAATAAAGCGGTTCCCGGCGGATATGATGTAACAGTAAGGTATTATTACAATATTGAATCGGTTACCGGGTATGAACCTGAATCACAAATTGAGTACAAGACGGTTACTGTTAACTGGCATGCCACAACCTTCGAAAATATCAGTTATGAAGGCACTATTCCAGGAGTTGGTGTTCACAAAGATCCCGGTGGTTACTGGAAATATGATAATAAAGACTTAGTTCAAAGCCAGGTAGAAGATGCAATTGACAAGACAATCCCTGAAGGATGGGATGAGTGTTGTGGTTATTCTTATAACTACTAACTACTAGTAAAAATCAATAATAAAGAGGCGGTGTAACAGCCGCCTTTTATTTTTCGCGGGTAATAAAGATTGAATTGGTCCGGTTATAGACAGCAAGCGTTCGGATATATCAGTTTTTTTTCATATCTTTTACTGCCTGATTTGTTGATGAAAAAGTTGATTTTCCCGGTTTTTCAACTATTTCCATAGCATTTTGGCCTCCAAATGTTGATGTTTGAGACAGGGCACACCTCAAATTCACACGACCGGCATCAGTACTTTTTGTTGACAACCTACCTTGCGTATAGTATTTTTATCTCAATTCAGAAAACCGTTGACGGAGAGTGAGTAGCTTTAAGAGCACCTGTCAAAGAGAGCCCGGGATGGTGAGATCCGGACATAAGGGACTTTCAGCGAATGGACTCCGGAGGGCGCGGGGGAAAGGGTATATCCCAAGTATATTGCGACGTCAGGCACGCGTAAGAGGCCGGAGATATGTTGGTATCTCGCAAGCGCACGGGTCAGACCGTGAATCAAGGTGGCACCGCGGATAAGTTCTTATTCGTCCTTGGCAGAAGAGAGGAATCTTTTGTCGAAGGGCGTTTTTTATTGCCTTTGACAAATTTTAGGCCGGAGGTGACTTAAATGAAAGCAGTGCCGTCTATAGAAGAGGTCAGGGAGCTGGCAAAGACCGGGAAATACGATGTCGTGCCCGTAAGCTGTGAGATATTGTCTGATTTCACGACTCCCATAGAGACAATCCGTATCCTTAAGAATGTATCGACGCATGCTTATATGCTCGAATCCGCGCAGGCGGATGAGAAGTGGGGAAGATACACTTTCTTAGGATTCGATCCCAAGCTCGAGATAACATGCATAAACGGCGAGATTACCTACGGTGATAAGACGGAGAAGACTAATGATCCGTCAAAGGTCATAAGGGAGATCCTGTCGCATTTCAGAAGCCCGAAGCTCGATTATCTTCCTTCTTTTACCGGCGGACTTGTCGGGTATTTCTCTTACGATTATCTCGGTTACGCCGAGCCTACCGCAAAGTGTGACGTAACTGACACCGAGAATTTCAAGGATGTCGACCTGATGCTCTTTGACAAGGTAATCGCATTCGATCACGTGAGACAAAAGCTGATCCTTATATCCAATATGTCATTAGATGATATCGATGCAGGTTACAGCGAAGCCCTGGAAGAGCTTGAGGCTCTGATCGCACTCCTTACGACGGGCGAAAAGGCTGAAGAGACCGAAGGCAGGCTCCTTTCGGAGGTAACACCTCTGTTCACTAAAGACGAGTATTGCTCCATGGTCGAAAAAGCAAAGCAGCACATACACGAAGGTGATATCTTCCAGATTGTCCTGTCCAACAGACTCTCTGCTTCTTTTGAAGGAAGCCTTCTTAACACATACAGGATTTTAAGAACTATAAATCCTTCCCCGTACATGTTCTACTTTGCCGGAACCGATGTTGAGGTCGCCGGCGCATCCCCCGAGACCCTGGTAAAGCTCGAAGACGGCATACTTCATACATTTCCGCTCGCAGGCACGAGACCGAGAGGGAAGACCGATGAGGAAGACAGAAGACTTGAAGAAGAGCTTCTGGCAGATGAGAAGGAACTTGCGGAGCACAACATGCTCGTTGACCTCGGACGTAATGATCTGGGCAAGATCAGCGAATTCGGTTCTGTCGAAGTCGAGAAGTTAAGGAGCATCGAGCGCTATTCTCATGTCATGCATATCGGATCCACGGTCAGAGGAAAGATCAGTCCTGAGTACGATGCTCTCGACGCAATAGAGGCTGTGCTTCCCGCAGGCACCCTGTCCGGTGCGCCTAAAATAAGGGCTTGCCAGCTTATCGGTGAGCTTGAGAACAACAAGCGCGGCATTTACGGTGGCGCGATCGGCTATATAGATTTTACGGGCAATATGGACACATGTATCGCGATCCGTATCGCCTACAAGAAGAACGGCAAGGTCTTTGTAAGGAGCGGAGCCGGAATAGTGGCGGATTCAGATCCCCAAAAGGAATTCGAAGAGTGCCTCAACAAAGCCAGGGCAGTCATTAATTCCCTGCATCTCGCACAGGAGGTATAAACAATGATCCTTCTTATAGATAATTACGACAGTTTTTCATATAACCTTTATCAGATGATCGGACAGATCAATCCTGATATCAAAGTCATCCGTAATGACGAGATGACCGTATCTGAGATAAAAGCCCTGGCGCCTGATCACATAATCCTTTCCCCGGGTCCCGGAAGACCGGAGGATGCCGGCGTTATAGTTGAGGTTGCCGCTTCGGTTCATGATATCCCGGTGCTCGGCGTATGTCTTGGACATCAGGCGATATGCAAGGCTTACGGTGCCGTTATCACTTATGCGGAAAAACTCATGCACGGCAAGCAGTCCGATGTCGGACTCTATTCATACTGCCCGCTCTTCAAGGGAATCGGAGACCGTACAAAGGTTGCGCGCTACCATTCTCTTGCGGCTGACCGTGACACGATACCTGAGTGTCTTCAGATCACGGCCGTTGCCGATGACGGTGAAGTCATGGCCGTGCAGCACAAAGAATACCCGATCTACGGCGTTCAGTTCCATCCTGAATCCATTCTTACACCGGAAGGGAAGAAGATGCTGGAGAACTTCCTTAATTACTGTTAAACAATCGTGGTGATAACCTTTTTTCCTCTTAGAAGGGCTGCCTTAAGGATCATTGAGGCAGCCCTTATCTTCTATATATTTCAGAAGCTCTTCAGGGGTTATTGCACTGATCCGGTTCCTGCCGAAGTCTCTGATGTTGCGGGTCACTATATAGTCGGCACCTACTGATTCGGCACAGGCGTACTGGATCGCATCTTCAAAATCGGTGATATCGCTGTTGTTGAGAGCTTTATCGATGATCTCATCGGTTATTACTGCGGTTTTGAGGTAGCCTCTTATTGTTTTAATGTATTCTTTTCTGTATTCTGCAGTCATGTCTTTACGGAGAATATAAAAGATATCGCAATATGAACGGGATGATATAAATCCTGTTACTTTCTGACTTGCACATAATTCCAGAACATCCATGGATTTAGCCATAAAAGGGGACAGGTTCGCTGCAACGTCGATTATTATATTGGTATCAATCAATAAAACCATACTTCCGCCTCAGTTCTTCTTCCAGGATAGCCTTGTAATCGTCACCGATGTCCATGGGCTTTGACATGGCAACCATCTCATTAAATGCTTCCATTCTCCTGCGGTGGTCTTCTTCTTTGACCGCATCGGCATAAGTTTTTATCTTTTTGAGATCCTCTTCACGGAGCAGATCCATGGTGCTGTTGATATCGAGGGTTATCTCGGAAGCAGGTCCTTTGAATGCGGGAACTATGGCAAGTGTATAGCCCATGGTCTCAAGCATCTTAAGCATTGTGTCGAGCCTCGGACTCGTACTCTTGTTCTCGATCCTGCCGACCGCTGCCTGATGCATATTGGCCTTTTTGGCAATCTCGGCCTGGGACATATGCCTCTTTTTCCTGACTTTTATAAAGTCGTCTATTATTGCCGATTCCTTTTTTGCAGGGTTTATATTTGAGTTAACAGCCATTTTGAGCACCGCCTTTCATGTTTTATAACATTTTCGATATAATAATATCATAAAGAGCATAGAACGGCAATCTGATCATGATGTTCTGTCCCGTGATCGAAAAGCTTTGCAGCATTCTGTCCTCAAAACGGGACTTATAAATAAATATATAAAAACAATACATAAATACATTCTTCACGAAAAAAGTTGTTGACAAGAATTGTTTGCTTCTATATAATTCTTTACTGCGTCGTAATGGGTTTGGGCAACTATGCCTATTTCTCTTGACGGAAGAGAATTTTTATGGTAAATAAAAATGCTTTTCAACCAAGAAACCGCTTAAACCATGTGTTTTTAAGCTTTGTGTGAGGTGATTCGTTAACAATGGTCCATTCCGTAAAACAAGGCAAGACAGAGCGACAGTCGTATTCCAAGAT